>Ga0315295_10000148_pt1 | contig 58751 bp, 56 predicted proteins | sample YL17G14_0_MG_FD_204453 | JGI IMG/M metagenome (GOLD analysis project Ga0315295, IMG submission 204453) | Sediment microbial communities from Yellowstone Lake, YNP, Wyoming, USA - YL17G14_0 | ecosystem: Environmental > Aquatic > Freshwater > Lake > Sediment | place: USA: Wyoming | collected... | reverse complement strand
GAAGGATACTTTAGTAAGCTTAAGAAATTGTTGAACAACCATAATGGATTGAAAAAATGGCGTCGTTATAAACTGATAGAAGCCATATTAAATGACTAATCCATATCAATTTTTTTACAATTAGACCTAAATTGGAGATTGCCACGTCCCGGATTCATCCCGATTCCATCGGGATTTCATCGGGACTCGCAATGACAGAAATATAACACCCCGAACTTTCATCCTGACTTAAGTCGTAATTTGAAAAATTCGGGATGTGTTGTGAACTGAAGCCTTTTAATCACTGGAAAATGCGCTATGTCTTCTCCAGTATCACACGGGCATCAACGGCGAGGGCACCGTCGCTGTAGGCAAAGATGGGGTTAAGGTCAATCTCCTTTATCTCCGGATTCGCCGTAACGAAGCAGGAAATACTCACCAGCCATTTTTCGAGGGTGGCCGTGTCCACCGGCGGCTGGCCGCGGAATCCGGTGAGCATGCGGTAGCCTTTAATCTCTCTTATCATTTCACGGGCATCGCGCGGTGAGAGCGGCGCGATACGGAGGGAAACATCCTTGATGATTTCCACCATGACGCCGCCAAGCCCGAACATGATTACCGGGCCGAACTGCGGGTCTTTGGACATGCCGATAATGACTTCAATTCCCGGCTTCGCCATCGGCTGCACGGAAACGCCCTGTATCCTGGCACCCGGGACTTTCTGCCTGACCGAGGTCATAATGTCATTGTAGGCTCTCCCGACTTCTTCCGTGGTCTTGAGACCCAGTTTAACACCGCCGGCATCACTCTTATGCACGACGTCAACCGAGGCTATTTTGAGGCCGACGGGAAAACCGAGTTCTTTCGCGATTTTCACCGCTTCATCGCGGGAGGTGGCAAGCCTTGTTTCAACAACACCGATACCGACCTGCTTTAACAGCTCTTTAGATTCAATTTCGGTGAGCAGCGTCCTGCCCTCGCTTTTTGCCGTGTCAATTATCGTAAGCGCCGTGACCACTTTTACCCTCCGCAGCCGTATTTCGTTTCTGTCCGTTCGACTCGAAGTGATTGGAAACAACTTTATGGCAAAATAGTCTAGCAGATTGCAATATATTTGGAAAGAGCACGATGCGATAATAATGGAGTGTGTCATTTGGTGGTAACAAATCATTTTGTCATTGCGAGGGCACGAAGTGCCCGTGGCAATCTCCAATAATAGTAAAGCATATCTTATCAGGAGATTGCCACGTCGTCCTTCAGGATGAATCCCTCAGAAGAAATGAGGTTCGGAACTCCTCGCAATGACCCGACTCCGTGGGTTATGCTTGACAAGCACTTCTATTTCTATTACAGTCATGTTCTATAAATAAGAATGGAAAACCTGAATAATACTTCCATGATTTTCTTGAAGTAAAATCGGAAAGTTGAAGGAATAGTATGGAATTGCTTGTCGAACAAATTGATGAGGCGGTGAGCCGGGCTTTGGCCGAAGACTTAAGCTCCGGTGATGTCACCACCGAGGCTTTGATAGACGAAAACTGGCAGGGGAAGGCTTATTTCCTGGTCAAAGCCCAGGGTGTCCTGGCGGGAATCGAAATCGCCCGGCGGGTTTTTCTCAAGGTTGACCCGGATATTCGCATGGAGATACTCATCCAGGACGGAATGAGCATTAAACGTGGCGATGTTCCCGCTACCGTCATCGGTAAATTCTCCAGCATTCTTATGGCGGAAAGAACGGCCGTGAATTTCCTGCAGCACTTAAGCGGTGTTGCCTCTGAGACAGCGCATCTCGTGGAAGCAGTCAAAGGATTCCCGGTGCAAATTCTCGACACAAGGAAAACACTACCCGGTCTGCGAGTGCTGGAAAAGTACGCTGTTCAGGCGGGGGGTGGGCATAACCACCGGATGAATCTGGGAGATGGCATTCTTATCAAGGACAACCACCTGGAAATGCTGCAAAGCCGCGGGTTAAGCGTCAGAGAAATTGTGGAGAGAGCCCGAAAAAAAGCCCCTTTCCGCTTCAAAATCGAGATTGAGGTGAAAACCCCTGACGAGGCTCGTGAAGCCGCCGAAGCCGGTGCCGGTATTATCTTGCTGGATAATATGAATGTCGAGGCGATGCGTGAGTCAGTTGGGCTGATTAAAGGCCGTGCCTTAATCGAAGCCTCCGGCGGTATCACCCTTGCCAACGTGCGGGCGGTCGCCGAAACCGGGGTTAATTTCATCTCTTCGGGTTCGGTTACGCATTCGGTAAAAGCCCTGGACATCAGCCTTGAATTCGAAACAAGCTAACCTTTTAGCCATTGCGATGCTACCTATCTTATTTTGGATAACTGTCAATCTGACACTACCCTACAATCAGCTTGATTTGCGTATGCCTGTGTGTTAATCTAATGCAAAAGGCTTTGACGGAGAAGAGTAGGCAGATAAGTACCACCAAGCGAGCCTGGTACGGTGTGAGCAGGTGTGGTGTCCGGCCGAAAATCCCTCCCGAGCCGCCAGCCGAAACCCCGATGAAATCGGGGGAGTAAGCCTGGCCGGAATCCATCCGTTATCTGGCGGGGTACGTTGTGTGCCCTCAAATGAGAGCCCCGATGTATGCTCTTTCAAAATAAAATAGGGTAATGATAGAAATCTCCCCCTTTGAAAAAGGGGGATTAAGGGGGATTTTTAAGAAACTTAATCCCTCTCAGTCTCCCTTTAGAAAAGGGAGAAGTTTAAGTTGTTCCTTTTAAGAAAGGCTATTCATTACCCCGTTATTTATTAAAAAAGCATTAATCGGGGAAAAAGGGTGGTACCGCGGGTTTGTCCCGTCCCTTTATGCGGACGGGATTTTTGTTTTAAAGAGAGGCTTTATGTTTGAGGCAGTCAATAATAAGCAGAGCTTTCCGAAGCTGGAAGAAAAAGTCCTTAAGTTCTGGAAAGATAACAATGTTTTCCAGAAGAGCGTATCGGCGCGGGAAGGGCACGAGCGTTTCAATTTCTACGAGGGGCCGCCGACGGCCAACGGGCGCCCCGGCATCCACCACGTCCTGGCGCGCTCATTCAAGGATGTCATCCCCCGATACAGAACAATGAAGGGCTACTACGTCCCGCGTATCGCCGGATGGGATACGCACGGTTTACCCGTTGAGCTTGAGGTTGAAAAGGAGCTTGGATTTACCAGTAAAGCTGACATTGAAAAATTCGGCATCGCCAAATTCAACCAGCTTTGCCGCGAGAGCGTTTTCAAGTATCTTAAAGACTGGGATACGCTCACCTTGCGCATCGGCTTCTGGGTTGACCTTGAGCATCCTTATATCACCATGGACAACTCTTACGTCGAAAGCTGCTGGTGGGCAATCAAATCCATGTGGGATAAGGGACTGGTTTACCAGGGATACAGGGTAACACCCCACTGCCCCCGCTGCGTCACGTCCCTTAGCTCTCACGAGGTAGCCCTGGGCTACCAGGACGAGGTGGAAGACCCTTCGGTATATATAAAGTTCAAGATTGTGCCATCACCAATATCAGAAACTACTAAGCAAAAGAGACTCTATGAACTCTCACGAGATAAGAAAACTTATTTACTCGCTTGGACGACCACGCCTTGGACGTTACCAGGTAATACCGCCCTAGCAGTAGCAGACGATGCTGAGTATGCTGTCGTTGAAGTAAATGATGAATATCTAATACTGGCAGAAGCTAGGCTGAAGGCTGTAGGGTTTGATGATTATAAAGTAGTTGAAAGGTTAAAGGGAAGCGATTTAGCTACGATAACTGGAGTAAATTATGTCCCCCTTTTTAATCCTCATAAGTTTGGCATAGAGCGGAAGCGTTTGGAGTTCATTAATGAAGCCGGCGTATCAGGAGCGCCGCGGTTAATAACACAGAAACCAGAAGAAAAGTTAACCTATAAAGTAATCGCTACCGATTTTGTGTCTATGGAAGAGGGAACTGGCATAGTGCATGTCGCCCCTGCCTTTGGTGAGGTTGACTTTGAAGTTGGAATGAATCCTGATTATCGTCTAGATTTTGTCCAGCCTGTTGACCTGCAAGGCAGAATAACCGGCATCTACCCCTTCGCCGGCAAGTTCGTCAAGGCGGCTGACCCGCTCATCATCGAAAATCTCAAAGAAAGGGGTATGCTATTCAAATCGGAGAAAATCCGCCATACCTATCCCTTCTGCTGGCGTTGCGGCACTCCCCTTCTTTACTACGCGAAGCAAAGCTGGTATATCCGCACCACCGCCAAGAAGAACGAGCTGAGCTCCGGCAACGAGCAGGTAAACTGGTACCCGGATTACATCAAGCACGGGCGCTTCGGCGACTGGCTTCAAAATAACGTTGACTGGGCCTTCTCCCGCGAGCGCTACTGGGGAACGCCGCTGCCCGTCTGGCATTGCGATAATTGCCACGAGTATGAGTGCGTGGGAAGCATCGCGGAACTTAAGAACAAGCCGGGCGTTGCCGGAATTAAAGAGCCGCTCGACCTGCACCGGCCTTATGTGGATGACATTACTTTCAACTGCGCCAAATGCGGCGGGACAATGCGCCGGCAGATTGAGGTCATCGACTGCTGGTTCGACTCCGGCGCCATGCCCTTCGCCCAGTACCACTATCCCTTTGAGCATGGGGCGGAATTTAGAAACGAACTCTTCCCGGCGGATTTCATCTGCGAGGCGATTGACCAGACGCGCGGCTGGTTCTACAGCCTGCACGCCGAGGCCACCATGCTCTTCGATGACATCGCTTATAAAAACGTCGTCTGCCTGGGGCACATCCTGGATGCCAAAGGCGAGAAGATGTCGAAGTCCCGCGGCAACGTGGTTGACCCCTGGATGATTATCAACCGGTACGGAGCTGATGCCCTGCGCTGGTACTGCTTTACGGCGACCCCTCCCGGCAACGTCAAGCGCTTCTCGGAAGACCTGGTCGCCGATGTCGTCCGCCGTTTTATCCTACCGATGTGGAACGTCTATTCGTTCTTCGTTACCTATGCCAATATTGATAAATACACACCGGGAAAAGAGCCGAAGATTGATACGACCTCCGAACTCGATAAGTGGATTATCTCCGAGCTTAACGAGCTAATCGCCGAGGTCGATACGGAATTAAACGAGTATAATCCGACCACGGCCGGACGCCGCATCGAGGAGTTTGTTGACGATTTGTCCAACTGGTACGTGAGACGCAGCCGACGGCGCTTCTGGAAGAGCGAGAATGATGCCGACAAGCTATCGGCCTACAATACCCTTTACGAATGCCTGGTCACGCTGACCAAGCTCATCGCCCCGTTCATGCCGTTTATCGCCGAGGACATGTACCGGAACCTGGTGCTCGCTGCCTTCCCGGATGCTCCGGAGAGCGTGCATTTAACCGATTTCCCGGCGGCGGATACGGCGCTGGTTGACGCCGGCCTAAATACGGATACCGAGCTTGCCATGAAGGTCTCAAGCCTGGGGCGCGCCGCCCGAAGCGATGCCGGCATCAAAGTCCGCCAGCCGCTTGCCTTTGCGCTGATAAAGGTCTTAAACCCGCAAGAAGAGGTGGGAGTCAGGCGGATGGCACAGCCGGTCTTAGAAGAGCTCAACGTGAAGGAGATTCGTTTTGCCGCCAGTGTCGCTAATTTGGACCCGAATGATTATGCCCTTGCCTCAGAAGGTGACTACGCCGTCGCTGTCCCGAAGAAAGTCTCACCGGAGCTTGCCGCCGAGGGCATGGCGCGGGAGATTGTGCACCGTCTCCAGACGCTCCGGCGCACCACGGGTTTCGACATCGCCGATTACATCGTCACCTGCTACCAGGGTGATGATTACATCAATAGAGTAATGCAGAAGTACAGCGGGTATATAAGGCAGGAGACACTCTCCCGTGAGCTTGTGTCCGGGATGTCTTCAGATTGCGCCTCAACCGAGAGTTTCAAACTCGATGGACACAGCGTGGTGCTCGGTGTGAAGAAGTAAAGCTAAAACAATCGAGACTATCGAATCAATAAAAATGACACACCCCGAAAAATGGGGTTTGTTTCCTTTTATCATTGCGAGGCCTGCTTTCAGCGAAAATCTTGATGATAATCAAAGCTAACCTCACAATAAAATGCCATACTATTTCAATCATTGACATAGGAATGTTGCAACTCTATAATTCGAAGTGATAGCAGGGTGAAAGGGGGGGATGAAATGATGGGAAACAAGCCAATAAAAGCCCTCGTTCTCTACTGGTCGGCGACGGGGAACACGGAGAAGGTCGCAAAGACGATTCAAAGCCGTCTGGAAACCGAAAAAGTGGATTCCACACTCATGAAGATTATAGAAGCGGGCAATGAAGACCTCTTTGCCTATGACCTTGTTTTTATGGGTGCTCCCGCCTATCAGTTCATGGCGCCTGACCCTGTCGTTCGCTTTATTAAAGCGAAGATGCAGTTACATAACGAGCGACATGATATAAAACCGGGCGCGCCGGTACTTCCCGGGAAATGGGCGGTTACGTTTTGCACCTATTCAGGGCCACATACCGGGATTGATGAAGCCATTCCGCCCTGCAAATACATGGGCCAGTTCTTTGCACATCTGGGATTCAAGCTGATGGGCGAATGGTACACCGTCGGTGAGTTTCATAACCGTGAGGATTTGAGCACGCTGGGGAGGCTGGGGGACGTGCGGGGACGTCCGAACGAAGATGATTTAGCGAAGGTGGCGCGGTCTGTGTCGAGGGTGGTTAAGAAAATCAGGAGCGGTTAGGCCTAAGAGCCTACCTTAGTTAATTCAGCGACCGACATATCTCAATAAACAATCAAATGTCATTGCGAGTCCCGATGAAATCGGGGCGAAGTAATCTCCGATTTAAGTAGGCTATCCTGTTATGGGAGATTGCCATGTCTCTTTGCTCCTCCCAACGACAGAATGTACCGTTGTCCTCCTGTTTATCGGTTCTTCTCGTGCCAATTGTTCCTCTAATTCTTATCTGGGCGCTTCCGCCGGTGTTATACTGGCCGTATATTTATTATTATCTCGCCAGTATGCTACTGTTATTGGCTTACCGATGGTGCTGCTCCGTATCCCCTGTATCGCATCCTCAAGGTTGTTTACTTCTTTGTCTCCGATAGCGACGATAACATCAAGCTGCTTGAGCCCGGCGGCAGCGGCCGGACTGCCGCGCGTAACTGTGGCAACGATGGCGCCTTTGTTTACCGGGAGACGGTACCTCGAAGCGAGGCTGGCGCTCACCGACTGCATGGAGACGCCGAACCAGGGGCGGACGGTATAGCCCTTGGTGATGAGGTCCTGGATTATCGGCATGGCGCTGTTCATGGAGATGGCGTAGCCGACGCCCTCGATGCTCGAGCCGACGAGCTTGGCGCTCGTAATGCCGATGACATCCCCGGCGGTATCGACGAGCGGGCCGCCGGAGTTGCCGGGGTTTATCGCCGCATCGGTCTTGATGAGGTCGTAAAGGGTTATTCCCTGCTCGTTCGTCATGGAAACACCGAGCTGGCTTACCCAACCTCCCGTCATGCTGATACCCTCCCCCAGTGCGTTGCCGATAGCGGCGACAAGCTGTCCCACCTTTAACTGTGATGAGTCGCCCAGTTTGGCGGCCGGGAGACCAGCCGCGTTAATTTTGACCACGGCGAGGTCGGTTACCGGGTCGGTCGAAACCGTTACATAAGGAAAGGTGCGCCCGTCGGAGAGCGTAATGTTAATTTCTTTGGCGTTCTCTACAACATGGTTATTGGTGACGATGACACCGCTAGCGTCAATTATCCAGCCGGAGCCGGCCGCTTGCGCGGTATAGGGCTGGTTAAAGATGTCATAGGTCGTCATCTTGACATCAATGGAGACCACCGAAGGTCTTACTTTCGCCACAACGGACACCATATCCGTAAGAGGCTGGCTTGCCGCCGGTTCGGATGGCGGTTTCCAGCCGGGTTCTATTGGCGTAGCTGGAAAAGCGGTTGCCGTTGGCGGCGCCTCTTGTTGGGATTGGGGTGGATTGGGTTGGGGTAAAGAGAGCCCCGGGAAAAGACAGCTGCTTGATACAAACAGGATTGAAATGAGAACAATCAAGACGGCCAGCGTCTTAAGATACCATTTTTTCATGCTGTACGTTTGCCTCCGGTTAAGTTGTTACTGATAGTTAGATTGCCGTCCCGTAGCGGGATGTTTATTTCTAACACAGGGGATAAACAAAGTCAAGGAAAGAAGATGCAGGGTGATACTTAGGTATGGCCGCCAAACAAGTGGATGGATACTCTTATTACCAGGGTAGCGATGCTCCCTTCAGAATTCAGTATTGACACCAGCGAGTCTATGAATTATAATTCATATGAATATCGGTGCATATACATGAAGATAAATATATCAATTGAAGAACAACAAGCAAAATTTCTGCGGTGCATCGGTGAGCCGACCCGGCTGCAAATCGTTAAGCTGCTCGTCAGCGGCGAAAAGTGTGTCAGTGAAATTGTTGAAACGCTTGGTCGGGAGCAGTCCCTGGTTTCTCACCACCTGGGGGCGCTAAGGGCCTGCGGCATCGTTGTATCAGGCCAGCGGGCGCAGAAAATATACTACCGTCTGTGCGACCCCCGGATTGCCGAGCTTGTTTCAACGAGTGAGGCTCTGCTGAGAGATTTACCGCTGTGCCAGTATGAGCCTGAGTCGGATAATGATTGAAGTTCTACGGCTCTCCAGCAAAAAACATCATTAAAATACTAAATGGAGGTAAAATGGCCAGCACTAAAGAAACGGTTATTTCAGGCGGCGGGCGGGAAGAAGAGAAAGAAAGAAAACTCGGCATCTGGAGCAAGTATTTAACCCTATGGGTGGCGCTCTGTATTGTTGCTGGGACGGTACTTGGATGGCTTTTCCCTGGGCTCGCTAAATTTCTGGGGAAGCTTGAGGTGTCTAATGTTTCCATACCTATTGGCATCTGTCTTTTCGCCATGATTTATCCCATTATGGTTCAGATAAGCTGGGAGGAAATTAAGGTAGCCCTGCGCAAGCCCAAACCAACGCTCCTTACACTTTTTGCCAACTGGGCGGTCAAGCCTTTTACCATGGCTTTTTTTGCCTGGCTGTTTCTGGGGGTTGTTTTTGCCCGCTTCCTTACACCGGAACAGGTTCAGCAGTATAAAGCCGGCACAATACTCCTCGGTGTAGCCCCCTGCACGGCGATGGTGCTGGTCTGGAGCTACCTGGCGCGCGGCAACATGGGTAATACCATCGTCATGACGGCGATAAACTCCCTTTCGATGGTTGTTCTCTACGCCCCGATAGCGGTGCTCCTGCTCGGCGTTTCCGGCATCAGAGTACCTTGGGAGACCATCGCTTTCTCCGTGACGGTTTACATTGTTGTCCCGCTTATCGCCGGCTATTTCACGAGAAAACAGGCAATTGCCAAGATGGGCATGGAGAGATTTGAGTCAGTTCTTCTCCCCAAGCTGGGAAAGGTATCAATAATTGCCCTGCTCATCACTCTTGTCATTCTCTTTACCTACCAGGGTTATCTCATCATTGAACTTCCAGCAATCATCGCTATGATTACGATTGCCATCCTGGTCAACATTTTGCTGGTATTCGCAATTACATACGTGGCTGCACGTATTCTAAAATTCAGCTATGGTGATGCCATCCCGGCGGCTATTATCGCGGGCAGCAACCATTTTGAGGTTTCCATCGCTGTCGCCACGACCCTTTTCGGGGTATCATCCGGTGCGGCGCTGGCAACGGTCGTTGGTGTACTCACCGAAGTTCCCATTATGCTTTTCCTGGTATGGCTCTGCCTCAAAGTAAGGCCGACTTTCCCTAAAGAATTACAGTAAAAGACAATCATTCCGGCGGAATATCACGGCGCATTATAGCAAGAAGGGGACTGGTGTTAAGCCAGCCCCTTCTCTGGTGTATTGAGGTCAATACTATAGAGCCGGGACTTTCGGAAGCTCGGCGAGGGATTTCTTGACCAGCTCTTCCGGATACTCGTCTTCACCAAGCTTGTTCGTTAAATAAGCCTCGTAGCCGGACATATCGAAGTTGCCGTGTCCACTTAAGTTCATCAGGATTACCCTGGACTTCCCGGACTCGCGGCACTTCAGCGCTTCGTCAATGACGACGCGGATGGCGTGGTTTGTTTCAGGCGCCGGGATAATGCCCTCGGTACGGGCGAAGGTGACTCCCGCCTCAAAGGTGGGAATCTGGGCTAACGCCCTGGCATCGATAATCTTCTTGTTATAGAGATAAGAGACGAGGGGTGACATTCCGTGGTAGCGGAGGCCGCCGGCATGGACTGGGGGTGGGACAAATTTGTGCCCTAAGGTGTACATCTTGATGAGCGGCGTCATACCCGCTTCATCGCCGAAGTCATAGGTATATTCGCCGGTAGTTATGCGGGAGCAGCTCCGTGCCTCGGCGCAGATAACCTCGAGCTTCGGATGTTTCCCTGACAGTTTATCTTTGAGGAAAGGCAGGAAAAGGCCGCTGAAGTTCGAACCACCGCCGACACAGCCGACCAGAATGTCGGGGTATTCTCCGGCCATTTCCATCTGCACCAGGGCTTCCTGGCCGACAACGGTCTGGTGCAGCAGGACGTGGTTTAAGACACTGCCCAGGGAATAGTGCGTGTGGGGATGAGTCACGCAATCCTCAACGGCCTCGCTGATGGCGATGCCCAGGCTGCCGGGGCTGTTGGGGTCGCGTGCCAGAACGTCCCGTCCCGCCTTGGTATCCGGGCTGGGGGAGGGAACGCACTGAGCACCCCAGGTCTCCATCATGATACGGCGGTAGGGCTTCTGGAAATAGCTCACCTTGACCATATAGACCTTTACTTCCATGTTAAAAAGCATACCGGCGAAAGCGAGGGCACTACCCCACTGCCCGGCGCCTGTTTCGGTAGTTAGGCGCTTGACCCCCTCTTCTTTGTTGTAATAGGCCTGGGCGACGGCGGTGTTCGGCTTGTGGCTGCCGGCCGGGCTGACACCCTCGTATTTATAGAATATCTTGGCGGGCGTCTTAAGGTACTGCTCGAGCCGGTGCGCCCGGTAAAGGGGCGTCGGCCTCCAGAGGTGGTAAATCTTCTGGATGGGCCCAGGAATCTCGATGTAGCGCTCCGGGGAGAATTCCTGCATGATGAGCGCCATCGGGAAGAGCGGCGCCAGGTCGTCCGGCGTCACCGGTTTCCCGGTTCCCGGGTGCAGGACGGGTGGTAAAGGCGTCGGCAGGTCGGGCAGGATGTTGTACCATGTTTTCGGCATGTCTTTTTCTTCGAGGGTAAACTTGGTTCTTTCCATTATTCTCTCCTTATATTGACTTTCATTATTCGTTATAAGTTGAAGGAATTTGGCGCTTCATTTTAACTTAAGGCCCTGCCGGGCCAGTTTCTAAGCCCGCTGTACATCGCTCTTACCTCCTCTGGACAGCCATTTATTAAAACAAAAGCCCTTCACCCACAAGGGGCGAAGGGCAAAAGCTCTCGCGTTACCACCCTATTTAATCCTTCCGGGGAAGGACCATCTCATCCTGGGTACAACTTAATATACCTTGGGCTAGCTTAACGGTGCCCGCTCCGGCAAAGCCTACTCACCCCGACTTCATCAGGAATTTCGGTTTGCGGCTCCCAGGTCCATTCATTCCCCCGCGCCAGCACCGGCTTCCACCCTCCCGGCTCTCTTTGGCTCCGCTTGAGGCCTACTAGTCCTGTTCACAGCCTTTACGATTTGGACATAATATACATCATGTTTTCAGGTTTGTCAATAATCATTGTGGAAGATAGCGTCCAACAATGACGGCTATGCTAAGGAACGAGGTTATAATCGAATGGGGAATTAGCTCATTTATTCGGCAAACTGGTATTACGCCAGTGAGATGACCACCTTCCGTTCTTCACCATCGCCGATGCTGTTTGTCGTAATGTCAGCTTCATTGGCAAGAGCCAGGTGAATAACGCGGCGCTCGTCCGGCGGCATCGGTTCGAGCGTAAAAGGTACGCCCCTTAACCTGACCTGTTCGGCAAGGCGTAATGCCAGGGCCGTAAGTGACTCGTAGCGGCGCTTCTTGTAGCCCTCGACGTCAATGGTTACCGGCACCAGCATCTGGAGTTTGTGCGCCATGATGAGACGCACGATACACTGGAAGCAGGCAAGAGTCTGTCCCCTCCGCCCGATAAGTATTCCCAGGTCATCACCCTCCAGGTTGAGCATTACCGGCGGGACGACACCCGGTTCCAACTCTACGTGGGCGGCACCCTCGGAAATAACGGTGGCGGAAACATCCATGAGCCTGAGGAGCTTTTCAACCACCCCGGCTGTTTCCTCTGCCACTTTGTCTAATTCTTTTTCATCCTGTGCCATAGTACCCTCTGGAACGAAATCCTTAACTCCAACCTTGATTATTGCGTCTTCACTACCCGGGCCAAAATGCCGCATTTACCTTTCTTTGGGATGGCGACTCTTATATTTTCGCGGGTTGCGCCGGGGCGCCGGGACGCCTTTTGGCGCGCTTCTTTTAACGGCCCCACCCGTTTTCTCAGGCTCTTCAGCACTGGTTACACTTTCTTCCTTTATCTCCGCGCTCGTTTCCGGATTAACAATTTCTACCGCCGTGCTCGTGGGAATACTGGAAGTCGCCGCTTTAGGTGTGCGCTTTACCGGCTTTTGCTCTCCGCTCCCACCCCAGGGCAAGCGTAATTTCATATTTTTAAGGTCACTGAGGCCACCCCACCCGGCAACAAAATACTGCATGCCAATGCTGATGACACTTGAGAGTACCCAGTAAAGGGCAAGACCGCTCGGGAACGTGAGAGTTATATAAGTAAAGACGAGCGGCATCGTCCAGAGCATGATTTTTTGCTGGGACGCCTGCTGCGGGTCCATTGCTGGTGTCGTTATTTGTTTCTGCTGTATCCACATGCTTACGCCGGTGAGAATCGGCAATATGAAGAAGCGGTCAGGCACCGAGAGGTTGAGCCACAGGAAACCGCTCGGCAGCGGCAGCCTGGAATAGATAACGGAGAAGGGATACAGGTACTGCGACAGGGCAAGGAAGTCATCCGGGAAAGTCGCCAGGATGCGGCTTATTGCCTGGTAAAGGGCTATCATAATCGGCAGCTGGATAAGCAAGGGGACGGCACAGCCGATGGGGCTCATGCCAACTTCCTTGTAGAGTGCCGATTGTTCCCGGGCAAAGCGCTGCCGGTCACGACTGTACTTCCGCTGGAGTTCAGCGATCCTGGGCTGGATTTCCTGCATGGCTCTGGTAACACGTAACTGCTTCATGTTGATGGGGTAGAGGACGGCTTTGCTGATAATGGTAAGGGCAATAATCGCCAGCCCGAGGTTATTAAAAAGGTAGTGCGACAGCACCAGCAGAAGATTTATTATCGGCTGTACGGCAAACATTTTCCAGATTTCGCCTACTAGATTACCCAATGAATTCTACCTCACTTACTTCTTTTGTAGCTCAAGAGGGTTCCATTTCTGCTTTCCGGCGGCATCCAGGGCATAGAGCCGCTCGGGAGACCAGGTATGGATGTAGATAGTCCCATCAGCGCTGGCAAGCGGCGCAAACACCGTACTCTTAAGTTCACTGAAGGGGGGAATGTTAAAATTGGCGGCGGACAATAAATATAAATTCCCTTCCGGTGAAGCAACAACCGCCGCATCCCCGAGGGCGGTTGGCGACGAACTCAGGTATTGGGAAAGCCCAACCGTACCCAGTTCGCGCCCGCTCCCCGCATCCAGGATATAGACCTTTCCGTCAAGGCACGGCACGAAGACGGCGTTACCCGCAGCGGCCGGGGCCGCCCAGAACCCCCTGTCCGCGGGCAAATCCCACTTGAGCGTGCCGCTTGCCGCATCCAGGGCATAAAAGTGGCGGTTGTAGGAGCCGATGTAAACCGTGTTGTTGAAAACAAGCGCCGCCCCGACAATGGCGCCATCGGTTTCGTAATGCCACTTCTTTGCGCCGGTCGCCGCATCCAGAGCGTATAGTCTCCGGTCAAAAGAGCCGATATAGATTGTATTCCCGCTGACAACCGGACTTGCCCATATCTGGTCGCCGGCCGTAAATTCCCATTTCTTGTCTCCGGTGGCTTCATCCAGGGCGTACAGTTTGTGGTCAGTTGCACCGGCATAGACCAGTCCTCCCGCCGCTGTAAGACCCCCGATGATTGTTGCGGCGAGCGAGCCCCGCGGTGGGAATATCCAGGCTATCTCGCCGTTTTCGGCGTTCAAACCAAAGATACGTCCGTGTTCATCGCTCCCGGTGAGCAGGTAGCTGCCGGCAAAGACCCGGCGGCCAGCAAATGCCGGAGTACTGTAGATAGCGGCAAATGAACTGGGGGAAAACCAGCCCCCGGATGGCAGCGGTTCAAGCTCTTTCGACCAGATAACAGTGCCGTTGGCCGGGTTGACCGCGTACAGGCTGCCGTCCATACCGCCGAGATAAAGGGTGCCGTTACCCGAAATTACGCCCGACCACCCTTTGGTCGGGACACCCCCCATGCAGCCAGGGAGGGTTGTAATGAAAAGGGATAAAATAAGCAGGAGGACAAGAAGGAGTTTTTTGCTCCCTATTATTTTGCTCAGTATTACTCGCACTTACACACTCCAAATTCTGTTTCATCAGGGCACCGGGTCGTATCCCCCTTCGTGGAAGGGATGGCACCGGGCAAGGCGCTTTATACCCAGCCATACGCCTTTGATAACGCCATACTCAGCAATAGCTTCACTCGTATACTCCGAACAGGTTGGAGTAAAACGGCATGAGTGTGGCGTTGCCTGTGATATCGTTATCTGATAAAGCCTAATCAGCTTTAAGACAATATACTTCATTTTCCCTGTTAAGCAGCTTTGCCCGCGAGAGCAAACTTTCGACGGATTTTCTAATCTCATCAAAACTGGCCCCGGCTGCCCCGGGCCGCACGATAAAGACGATATCCCAGCCGGGTTTGACCGGCACCAGCCGCATGATTTCCCTGAGACGACGCCTCATCCGGTTCCTCACTACTGCCGTCCCCACCCGTTTGCTGATGCTGTACCCGTGCCTTGATATACCCGGGCCACTCTCAGCGGCACGGAGCACCAGCAATCTTGATGTCCATGAAGCGTTCTGACGGTAAACCCGGTCGTAATCTTCTGACCGGGTAAGGTACTGTTTCCCTCTCATTTTCAGTGTCCGGGAGCTCACAGCAGGTGAATAAGACTCAGGTCCTAAACCAGAATAAGTCTCTTGCGACCCTTAAAACGTCTCGCGGCAAGTACGGCCCGGCCGCCTTTGGTACTCATTCTCTTAAGAAAGCCGTGCTCACGCTTTCTTGGTATCTTTTTCGGTTGCCAAGTCCTCTTAGGCACGCTAACTCCTCAATATTTTAAAGTTGTGTTTTTTTAGTTGTGTTTCAGTCCCCGGAATATCAAAAAATGGCACCGGGGGACTCCAGTCAAACCCGGAAAAATCTAAGCCGCTTTCTCCACCTTCTCCGGCACGGCTGGTGCCGGGGCAGGCGCTAATACCGCGGCCGCGACTGGTACGAGGGCTGGTGCCGCAGTCGCCGTCACGGCCGCTAATGGCATACCCGCCCGGCGGATATGGGAGGCGGTATAAGGAAGCAGGGCAAGATGCCTCGCCTTCTTGATGGCCAGGGCCAGGGCGCGCTGGTGCTTGGCGCAGGTGCCGGTGCGACGCCGCGGCTCAATCTTGCCCCGGTCAGAGATGTAACGGCGCAGCTTGGTGGGGTCCTTATAGTCAACTGTTTCGGCCTTATCAGCGCAAAAGGCACAGAACTTGCGCTGCGGCTGGAACTTCCCGCCACCCTCCCATTTCTTATTTTCTGACTTAGTATATTTCGGTTTTGTTATCGGTCTTGCCATCTGGTAATCCTGCTTTCTGGAAGCTATCGTATAAATCTTTGTTCGACTTTTCGCTGCCTGTCCAGCTACTTTCGGCGGTTGCCATACAGCTAAGACACTTGCGATAGCTTCTTGCGATTAATTCTTACTTGGCTCAAACGGAATATCCTCCGCTTCCAGGTCACCGCTCGCCCCTTCTTCATTCTTCTCTTCGGCGAGAGGCCCGGCCGGTTGGCGGTCGAGGAACGTGACCGTATTAGCAATTATCTCGGTGCGGTAATGCTTCTGCCCGTCCTGTCCCTCCCAGGTGCTGGTATGGAGCCGGCCCTCAACATAAACAAGCTTGCCTTTAGATAGAAACTGGTTGCAACTTTCGGCCAGTTTATTCCAGGTAACCACGCTGAACCATTCGGTCTCTGTTTTGCGTTCCCCTTCGGCGGTGTTGTAAACACGGTTAGTCGCTACCCGGAATGAGGTCACGGGATTCCCGTTCGGGGTAAAACGCATCTCCGGCTCACTGCCCAGGTTGCCGATTATCATGACTTTATTCAAACTCGCCATTTCAACTCTCCTTGCATCCACAGGGACACAAATCAAACATCATTTCACGATTCCAAGATAATCTGTCTGCCAATTTGAAGCTGTCCGGTAATCCAATCATAAAAGATATTATTGAAGTAATTCTATCTGAAAGCTCCGGCCGTCCGGCTATTCCTGCCAGGAAACGCAGCTTCTACTCGCCGACCTTCACCATCAGATACCGGAGAACGTCTTCATAAATTCGGAGGTTATTTTCAAGTTCACGGCTTGCCGCCGGAGGCAGCATGAGCTTGAAAATAACGTAGTTACCCTCAACGAATTTCTTTATCGGGTAAGCAAGTCTCCTCTTTCCCCACTTGTCCATACTGGCAACGGTGCCACCGTGACCCGTGACATACTGGCTGATGCTATTCAGCCTCGCCTCAAGTCTCTCTTCCGTAGCTTCAGGGGCAATAATTATCACGAGCTCATAATCACGCCGCCCGCCCTCTGCCACTACTGGTTTCGGCGTTTCTTTGGGTATTTCCTGAGTCGCCGCTTCTTTAGGTGCTTCCTGCACCGGTTGTGAATCAGATGCCATCTTCTACCTCAAAAAAATTTGCTCTATTATAACATACGGCGAAAATTGCAAACAATAGAGTATAACACAAATGGTTGTCCCTTGCTCAAGTAACTCAAAACCGCCACCCCTGCCTAAAGTAATCCCTCTGTCAAACAACCGTCTTACTGGTTCCTTCCATGTGCATCCGCCATTCATCGGGATAGTACGAAATCATTAATCCCATTCGGTGAATTGGACTTTAGTTCGGACAATGATATATTATCATGTGTTCGTGTATACATAAAACTCAATTACAGCTTTATTAACATTTGAGTCTCAGAAGCTATCCAGAAACCAGTTATACCGACTCGCCCACACACTCGGCCTCTGGCAAATCACTTTCATCCCGAATTGGTATAATAAAACTATTGTTTTTACCTTATTAATATACTAAAATAGTAGACAATTAACCTGAGCCAGTTAAGGGAGAATGCATACGAAGACGCACGTTGTAAATTATGCGATTCGATGTAAATAGAAGGAGGTCTTGACATGCTGCCATTTAAGAATATCCTCAGCCCTACCGATTTCAGTGAACATTCTTACAAAGCGATAAAAGTAGCGGGTGAACTGGCACTACACTTCTCCGCCCGGTTGGTTGTCCTCCACGTCGTATCTCTAACGCCACTCATCACTGGCTCTGTGGAAACCCCCGGTTTTGATGTAGCCTATTACCAACAGGAGCTTGAGAAAGATGCTCGCGAACAGCTTCAGGATGTAATTAAGAAACTGGTATCGAAAGATGTGAAAAACTTTGCGTCAATGATTGCCAGCGGTTCTTATCCGGATGAAATACTCCGCATTGCCCGTAAAGAAAAGAGCGACCTGATTGTAATCGGTACACGCGGCCGTACCGGTGTATCACATCTTGTTCTTGGCTCGGTGGCGGAAAGAGTGGTGCAGCTGGCTCCGTGTCCGGTTTTAACCATCGGACCGACCGTAACTGTTTGAACTAATGAAACTCGAAAATAAGCAGGTAAACGGCATTGGTCGATAATCTTCTTCTGCTACTGCACAAGCATCGGCATGTCTGCCTTTCCATGCGTAAATTTCATCTGGGGCTTAATCTAACCGAAGAGAAGCAAAAATCCCGCGAAGACCCTATTTCTTCTCCCGAAAACCACTGACAATGCACCATAATGTGCCCAGTCCCATGAGTAAGTAAATGACCCCCGTTACAAGAGAAAACCTATATTCCTCCCTCGCTCACTTGTCGAAACAATAGAGCACTGCCGGATTGTCGGCCAGGATGGCGTTCCGGGTGGCTGAGTCAGGCACCCAGTCGAGGAGGAGGTCAAGAAGGTCCGCCTCTTCGGGCTTATTGCCCGGGGTGTGATTGGGGTGGGGCCAGTTGACTGCCCAGACCAGGCGGTCGGGCCGGACGGATATCAGGGCTCGAATCTTGGGGACCACATCGGTATAATGCGGCGGTCCGTCGATGCTCGCCAGATAGGGGGCCGAGATTTTTACCCAGCACCGGCCTGTTTCCAGGAAGTGAAGCAGGGCCTGGAAGCCCGGATCGTTGACCCCGTTTTCGGGCGGCGTCCGGCCGATATGGTCGATGACGATATCAACCGGCAGTCTTTCGAGCATCGGAACCGCCTCCTGCAGCCAGTTGCCATGGGCCTGAACCTGGAGGTGCCACCCGAATGGCGCAATGCGCCTGGCCATTTCAGGGGCGTCGCTCATTCGGAAATCGTCAACGAGGAGGTAGAATCGCAACCCCCGCACCCCGGCATCGTGCAGTTGCTTCAATTCCTTGGGGCTGACATCTTTCTTTGTCACCGCCACGCCCCGCGCCCGGGACAGTCCCAATTGCCGGATGGCGTCGAGGGTGCAGCGGTTGTCGGTGCTGTACAGGGAGGGCTGAACAATGACGCACCGCTCCATGCCCAGGCGACGGAGCATGGTTTCGTAAGCCTCGAGGGATGCGGTCCAGTTCGGTGGTGTCCGGCCGGGAAAGCGGGGGTATTGGTCTGCCGGTCCGAAGATGTGCGAATGCGTTTCGCAGGCCTTCGACGGGGCAATCAATTTCGGTTTGCGCCCCTCCCCTGAGACCCTGTATTCATTCTGCCTTGTACTTTTTTCCATTCAGCCCTCCCTAAAGAAATGGAATAATGAAATGTCAAAGGCTGCGCCACTAGTTATATCGAGTCACCAAGCAGGTCCTTAAAGATTTGGTATAGTGCAGTGCTCGGCTTATGTCCCATAATGAAGTTGATACCACCGTCGATGAGGTCAGCCGCTACACCACCAAGGACAGTATGGTGCTCAAAGATATGACTATCAAAACCATTTATCTGAGCATAGCATCCGGTTGACAGACCGGACAGCCCCGTACCGATAATGATGACCTTCTTGTTCATCTTGTTATTATTATATTTTATCCTATCCTGCCATCAACTAGTACATATGAATTGTATTAGTTTTGATATTGTGAGTAGTTTTGTTTTTAGGTAGTATTTAATCTGGCTGAATTGATATCAATGAAATTAGTAGTGGTGATCACACACTCTCAAAATAGTCACAATTACTCAAAATGCTTAACTCTAAAAAATGACATTGGGACCTATCCCTACATGGGCGAACTAACTTCTATTAACGTTATTTTATAGGGAGAAGTGTAATATATTCTTGATAAGTATCACTAGTTAAATCTGAAGCTATGCAACACTTAACATACATCGGAATGTTTGCCTTTCCATGGGTATGTTAAAATGTAGTTTGTAAGTTCGAGACCATTAATGCCCACCATCTTGTTCAATAGGCAGAACTCCAATTTTCCGCTCTAATATCCCATTAATCGGCATCGTATAGGTAAGGGTTGCTTCACCTTCCACGATATTTACAAAGCTTTTTATAAAAGCACGTTTTTCGGTTAATTCACTTTCCTCTAGCACATGTTTCAAATCATCAATGGAGAACAATGTATGACGTGTTTATCGTCGTTGCCAGAACTCGAGTGATATTCCATCAGGATCCTGGATTCTCATAGATTTCCATGGTCGAGTTTCATCCTCGGAGGGTATCATGCATCCCAATAGTTTTAAGTCGTTAGCAACTTCGATTTCAGGAGGATGCTCGACAATCCGTGACCGTCCGTTAGCGAGGGTGGTACGCGTGGATACATTTACTGGTCCCGTTTGGATGCCATCTGCGTTGAGTCGCTTAATCCATCCGTCAAGATCGTCTGTGTAGAAACCTATGTGATAGGGGAATGGCGGTGTGAATCCGTCCTTCTTATTTCGTTCTAACGACGGTATTATTTCGATAATATCATTGGTACTCGGTTGATACATCATTGCATGAGGCGAAGCTGTTTTTCTGAGGATTTTGAATCCTAGTTTCTTGTAGAATTCTATGGATCTTTCGAGATCACTCACATAAATAGCTGGGTGTTCTATTCCTAACATTTCAACCTCCTACAACTTACTTTATTATAGTTAGTACATATGCCTTTTGGGTCGCTCGAGCAATCTTGACACATTGTATAGCATTGCTGACAAATGCGTTTCTAGCAAGCAGTCATTGAGCATTACACTAATCTAATGACTCAACTGAGACGCTCCAGTAATTTCGATTTTTATTGACCGGAACCTTTAGAAAGTCTTTTTGCCAATCCTGGGCCAGTGATGTCTTTTCTAATCTTTCTTGCCATCTAACACCTCCATTTTTCATAATGCTTATTGAACTCATTACAATTTGAACAAACATCGGCATGTCTGATTTGTTTGTACGATGAGTATCCTTCAGGAAAAGAGCCTGTAAGCATTTTACCCCAGAAATCCGTGCATGTCTATTCGAACTCCCGATTACTAGACCTTAATTGTGGAAGTGAGCGCACCTAATTTCGAACGTATGCAAGTAGCAACTAAACGTAAACATAATTACGCTAATTTATGCAACTAAGTGTAGCCACTTACAGCCACGTAGCCCCGGGACTTCAGGAAACGGCCGCGAAGCGCTTTGACGAAGCCTTTAATAACAGGTATACTGACATCGCTTATGAAAAAATACGTCGTTAGCAAAAATGGTAAAGCCCCCTGTTAGGTTTATCTTCAGGGGGTCAAATTAGCTTCAAAAACAGACCTGGAGAGGTGTCCGAGTGGTTGATGGTACCGCACTCGAAATGCGGCCTCCGCGCGAGCGGAGCGCGGGTTCGAATCCCGCCCTCTCCGTTTACCCTGAGCGAATGAAATGAGTCGAAGGGCAACAATAACGCAGGAATGGTTTTTCTATATTGTCAGGTGTAGAGACAACTCTTTATATTCCGGCATTACCAATGATTTGGAAGAACGTGTAAGAGAGCATAATCGAGGAACCGGAGCGAGATATACTTTCACTCGTAGACCTGTAATCCTTGTTTATAGCGAAAAATATAGTAATGCTACTGAAGCGAGGAAGCGAGAGGAACAGATAAAAGGATGGCCAAAAGTTAAAAAGGAACTATTGATTAAGGGTTTTCCTCGACTTCGCTCGGAATAAACGAATCCCGCCCTCTCCGTCGATTGTAAAAAGACGATGTTGGCTCGTCCTCTGCTTATAGAATCTAGCGAGAATCTGTTAAAATTATAAAAGGCCGATTTTAAAAAAAATTTAAAGAAAAGGAAAAGATTATGGAACAATTTCTTCAGCAAAATTCATGGATTTTGATTCTGCTCATCCTCTGGGCCATCCCGTGGAAAGGCTGGGCGCTTTGGAAATCAGCTCGACTCAACGATAAAGGATGGTTTATCGTGCTTTTGGTGATTAATACTCTCGCTATACTGGAAATTCTTTATATTTTTATCGTCAGCAAGAGAAAGAAATCAGTAGAATTAACATAGGCTTAAGAATTTGCCGCCAAAGAAAAACTTGAAATCATCCCTTTCGCCCGTCGAGTCCGTTAAGAAAATCAGTTCGGATTTTTCAAGTACCCATTGCCATTTGAATAGCTGAAAACTGGATAATCCCTTCGCGGAGAGGTGCCAGAGTGGTCTAATGGGCACGCCTGGAGAGCGTGTGTCGCCGTGAGGTGACCGTGGGTTCGAATCCCACCCTCTCCGCCAGTTTTGTATATAGCTCGTGTTCGCAACAGGGATTAACCAAAGACGATTTAGCGAAAAGGCGAATATTAAGCAATAAACGTTTACAAAGACCGAGGGTGATCCATCAGAAAGTTGACCCAGCCAAACGGACCGACACCGGATAAGGATATCTTGAAAAACTCGAGGGCTTCAGGTTATATCTACCTTGTGGTGTGTGTGGTAGTATGAAAGGGGGTGGTAATAGTGTTCTGGAAACGACGTACGAGACGACAGGAATCCACAAGTCCATCCTTGGGAATCTTTACCCTTCTTTTTCTAGCTGGAAGTCTTCAGACAGTCGAGCGTTACCCTAAGAAAGAACGTAAATCGCTGCACGCTGCCATATTGAAAGACATTGCAGCCGAAATATTCATAATAGGAGGCACCATAGCCGCCGAGAGACCAGCCTTGGTGCCAAGAATATTCAAGCAATTGATTACCGATGCCGAACCAGAGTGGGCGATGAAGCAGACAAGAACCATGCTCGGTGAAGTCCTTAGTATCCCCGATTTGCGATTAGAGTCGCTCCCCGACCGTATAACTGGATACGCAGCTAAGACACTGCAAGACAGACTACCTGGAGGCCGCCTAAAAGACTGGGACCAAACGCTTTTCAATGACGTGATGCTCGCGGGTTTTTCACCTGGATGCATACTAGGCTGTGAACATACACAACTCTTTTGGGACATGCTGCAGAAACGGCTAAATAAGGCAAAAGACGAGGCGCCGCTAGCATTGGCAGTGCAAATGAACTTGTTTTATGGCCATGTGTTAACTGAGGAAGGCAAAGGTATACTTGAAACACTAGTGAAGGTAGGCTGGGAAACGCCTGTGCAGAAATTAGTTACGCTCTATCAGGAGATAGCGAGAGCGATACTTATAAACTACGAGCGGGAGTTTGGTTCCCTTATAGTGTAGTTCTATCCGGCTATTTCGCATTAAGGCATTGTATTGGCATAAAGCTTTGAATACAATAATAAGTATACATGAAAACACCTAATAGATATTTCTTTAGACTTGAGTTTCACTTACCAGAATACCTGAAGATTTTGCCTAACGTTTTTGACAGGTGTGAAGCTTCTCGATATTTCTTGATTCAAGCAACGGAAGACCCACACAGCAAGAGAGCAGTTTGGTATGCAAGAGCATCGCTCAACGAATTCAAGTCAGCTATGGATTTGATCCCCTTAGATATCAATGCTATAGATTTGAAGACGGAGTGGGTAAAATCAGCCTATAAACTAGAGCTTGAGCGCGACCTGATAATCAAAATGGTAAATACCTGCCGCAACCTGTCATTTCATGTGGCGAGTGTTACGACTATGCCTAAGGAAAGTATGGTTCGAATAATTGGGCCGAATGAAAGCCATATATCAACTCAAAAAACCCTGTTTGTTGACGGTATGAAGAAACAAAGCCAAAATCGCAGGTTAAATCTGAGTCTGGAGGAACTGCGAGAAATTTCAGAAATTGAGGATAATATTCCCCTCTATATGATTCTGGCTGAATGTTACGCAACTACCTCCATATGTTTAGAGAATTTCTTGATAGAATACGGAAAGGTAGATATTAAAGAAAGTGAAAGGTTTTGGAATAGATAACCTTCACCAATACTGGATCAAAAGCCAAAAAGTCTAGTTGATTTTACTACTACGCAATGCTAAAATGCACATCGAAAGGAGGCAAGCGGCCTCCGCCACTCTTTCTCTATTATTATCCCCACCACTTTTGTTATAAGTTCTCCCCTGTGCTACAATCTACATTCAGTATGACTGATAAAGACATCAAATACTGGGTCGGCTTCAGCCTGATACCCGGCATCGGCCCGGTAAGATTCAGCCAGCTCGAAAAATACTTCGGCAGCCTGGAGAATGCCTGGACGGCGGGGGCAGGCGAGTTAACAGCTTCCGGCGTTGGAAGCGCCACCGTCGCCGCTATCACCTCTTCCCGTCCCAAAATCTCCCTTGACGCCGAGATGGATAAGTGCGAGCGCTACGGGATAAGCGTCCTTACCGTACACGACGAAGGCTATCCCGCCCGCCTCAAAGAAATCCATGACCCGCCGGCTGTCCTCTATGTACGCGGCGAGATTCTGCCCCAGGACGAGTGGTGCCTGGCGGTGGTGGGGACGAGGCGGGCGACGGCCTACGGCCGGCAGGTAACCGAGGAGCTGGTCGCCGACATTGCCCGCAACAAGATAACCGTCGTGAGCGGAATGGCAAGAGGGATTGACTCCATTGCCCACCGCAGCGCCCTTGAGGCAGGCGGCCGGACGTTCGCCGTCTTCGGCTGCGGGCTGGATATTGTCTATCCGGCGGAAAACGCCGAGCTTGCCCGTAGAATCATCGGGCAGGGAGCACTGATAAGCGAATACCCGCTGGGCACAAAGCCGCGCGCCGAGCATTTCCCCCGGCGCAACCGAATTATCAGCGGCCTCTCGCTGGGGGTGCTCATTTCCGAAGCGGGCGATGACAGCGGGGCGCTCATCACCGTGCGGACGGCGCTCGAGCAAAACCGCGAGGTCTTCTCCGTACCGGGCAGCATTCTATCCCCTTCCAGCCGGGGAACGAACGGCCTTATTAAAGATGGTGCCAAGCTGGTACAGAGTGTTACCGATATACTCGAAGAGCTGAATCTAACGGCGGTCGCACACCAGATTGAGTTCAAGGAGGTTATCCCCGCCTCGGATACCGAAACGCTAATTTTAAGCAAGCTCTCAACCGAACCGGTACACGCCGACGAAATCTGTCAGATGACGGCGCTGCCGATGGCGACGGTAAGCAGCACCCTCGCCATGATGGAGCTAAAGGGTATGGTTAAACAAATGGGCGGCATGAACTACGTGCTTGCCCGCCAGGTCAGAGAAGAATACACTGTATAAATGAGCTATCAGCCCTCAGCTATCAGCAAACAGCTTTTAAGTGTTATTTTTACCCAAGCTGACGGCTGAAAGCTGACAGCTTTAAAAAGAAGAAGAGGATATGGTAAAAAGTCTGGTTATTGTCGAATCACCGGCCAAGGCAAAAACGCTTTCGAAAATATTAGGCCGGAACTACGAGCTTAAAGCCTCGATGGGGCACGTCAGGGACTTACCCAAAAGCCAGCTCGGGGTGGACATCGAGCATGATTTCATGCCGAAATACGTCATACCCAGGGACAAATCCAAGCTGGTAAAAGAACTTAAGGAAGCGGCGAAAAACGTTAAGACCATTTACCTCGCTACCGACCCGGACCGGGAGGGTGAAGCCATCTCCTGGCACCTGGAGGAGGTGACGCGTTCCAACGGCCAGAGCTACCGCCGCGTCGTCTTCCACGAGATTACCAAAGACGCCATCGAGCAGGCGTTCAAGCACCCCCGCGATATTGATATGCACCTGGTGAACGCTCAGCAGGCAAGACGTATCCTCGACCGCCTGGTCGGCTACAAGCTGTCACCGCTCCTCTGGCGCAAGGTAAGACGCGGGCTTTCCGCCGGGCGGGTACAGTCCGTTACCCTCAAGATAATCGTTGACCGGGAGCGGGAAATTCAGAATTTTAGACCCGTCGAGTACTGGTCAATCGAGGCGGAGCTTGTAAAGAAGGCCGCCGCTTCAACCGATAAGTCTTTCCGGGCGATGTTCATCGGATTTGCCGACGGAAAGAAAATCGATATTCGCAACAAAGAAGAGGCGGCTGATTTTGAGAAGGTGTTGCGGAAGGCAGACTACAGCGTCATCAAGGTTGCGACCAAAAAGGTGACGCGACAGCCGGCGCCGCCGTTTATCACGAGCACATTACAGCAGGAGGCCTGGCGCAAGCTGCGCATGACGGCCAAGCAGACGATGGCGGTCGCCCAGCAACTTTACGAAGGCCTGCCGGTTGGGAAAGAGGGGAACATCGGCCTCATCACCTACATGAGGACCGACTCGACGAATGTGGCAAGGCAGGCGGTGACCGAGGCAAGGGAATACATTGCCGCCAAATACGGAGGCGACTATTTACCGCTCCACGCCCGCACCTTTTTCGCCAAAGTAAAGGGGGCGCAGGAGGCACACGAAGCCGTCCGGCCGACATCCACTAAGCGTGAGCCGGCACAAATTAAAGAATACCTGTCCCAGCCGCAGTACCGCCTCTATGACCTCATCTGGAAGAGGATGGTTGCCAGCCAGATGGCGGCGGTGGTATTCGATAGCACCATGGTTGATGTTAAGGCAAAGAGCCGGGAATCAAAGACTGACTACCTCTTCCGCACGATAAGCTCAGTGCTGGACTTTCCCGGTTTTACCATCCTTTATATCGAAGGCAGGGACGAAGAGGAAGAAAACGGGAAGAAAGAATCTCCTTTACCGAAACTCAAGGCGAATGACGCACTGAGCCTGATAGACCTCTTCCCGGAGCAGCACTTCACCCAGCCGCCGCCCCGCTACACCGAGGCGTCACTGGTCAAGATGCTGGAGAGCGAGGGCATCGGCCGCCCCAGCACCTATGCCACCATCATCTCCACCATCCAGGAGCGGGAATACATCAACAAAGAGAAAGGTCTGCTTAAACCCACTGAGCTTGGCTTCCTGGTCAACGACCTGGTGGCCAGGAACTTCCCGGACATTGTAGATATTAAGTTTACCGCCCGGATGGAAGACGAGCTTGACGAGGTTGCCGAAGATTCGCGGAAGTGGGAAGATGTTGTTAAGGACTTTTACACTCCCTTCGGGAAGAGCCTCAAGACCGCCGAGGAGTCAATCGAAAGGGTAAAACTGGCCGATGAGGCAACGAATGAAAAGTGCCCCAAATGCGGCAAACCGATGGTGGTGAAGTCAGGGCGCTTCGGGCGGTTCCTTGCCTGCAGCGGCTACCCGGAATGCAAATCCACCAAATCGTTACTGGTAAAAACAGGGGTACACTGCCCCAAACCGGGTTGCGATGGCATAATGCTGGTGAGGCGCTCCAAAAAGGGGAAGACCTTCTACGGGTGCAGCAATTATCCGAAGTGCGATTATGCCATAAACTCCAGACCCCTTCTACAGACCTGCCCGGAATGCGGCTGGTTAATGATGGAATGGCGCAAAAAGGCCAAGTGCGACAAATGCGGTCATATCGAACCGATTGAAGATAAGGCGGAAAGTAAAGAAAAAGGGACTTAAAGGTGACGGCAATCTCCATGCAGGAAGTCTTTGACAACTACGTGAACTACCTCCGGGCGGAACAGAACGCCTCGGAGAATACCGTCCGCATCTATACCGAGGACCTCATGGGGAATTACGCCAGGGGAGAAGAAAAAGGCTTCTTCCAGTTCTTAAGGCAGAGGGGCGTCCGCTCGCTTAGAGATGTTGACAGGGACATCCTCCGTGAATACGTCGGCTGGCTTATGGAGCGAGGGATAGCCAAAAGAAGCATTGCGCGGAAACTCTCCGCCATCCGCTCATTTTATCGTTATTTACTCAGAGAGGGTATGGTGCAGGAAAGCCCGCTTTCCCTTTCCCATAGCCGGGGCAAGCGGATGGACTCCTTCTCCCTCAAGCTGGACAGGCGAATACCGGAGTTCTTGAGCCTGGATGAGATAAAGAAGTTACTCGAAGAGTCTGGAGCGGCTAATCCACTCATTCTTTGCGACCTGGCTTTATCCAGGTTAATAAATCTAACAGGAATGAAAATTTACCAACTCGTTAAGCTAAATGTAAACGATGTAAACACTGAAGGTTCCGAAATTCATGTTAGAAACAACGAACTAAAAGAATCTTTATCTTGGACTGATAAATCAACGGCCGATGCATTAGCTCTATACCTGAATGAAGGCAGACCCAGGTTACTTAGAGGAAAACAATCAGATATATTATTCCTTAACCATAAGGGAGAACCTTTTCAAGCGAACAATGTAAAGAAAACAATCGAAAAACTCCCGAAAACGAGCAACATATCCAAAGCAGATGAATTACGTAACGAAGCAATATACGAGCTTTTCTACGCTTCGGGACTGCGGGTGAGCGAACTGGTCAGCCTCGATATCGGGCAGGTGAATCTCGAAACCAGGGAAAGTCGGGTCTGGGGTAAGGGTTCCAAAGAAAGAATTACGTTAATGGGCGTACCGGCAGCGGCGGCTATAAAGAATTACCTCGATAACGGCCGGCCGCAACTGGCGGGTAAGAAAACAGCGAATGCCCTGTTTCTTAACAATGACGGGGGCCGTCTCACGGTGAGGAGCGTGCAGCGCATCCTGGCCGCATTAGCTATACGGGCGGGGCTCGAGAAGAATGTCCACCCCCACATGCTCCGCCACACTTTTGCGACACACCTCTTAAACGGCGGGGCCGACCTCAGGGTGGTGCAGGAGCTGCTGGGACACGCCGATTTGTCCTCGACCCAGATATACACTCACGTCACCAAGGAGCAGGCGAAGAAAATATATCTTTCTTCCCATCCGATGGCGAAAGAGGGTAAAAACGATGACGATAGCGAACAGGGTGCAAAAATTACGTGAGAAATTGCCGGAGCGGGGAATTGACGCCATCTTAATCTCACAGCCGGAAAACCGGTATTATCTTTCCGGCTTTACGGGAGAAGGGTATCTCCTCATCACGCCGCAGGATACGGTACTCATGACCGATTTCCGCTACACCGAGCAGGCGGAGCATGAGGCATCGGATTACCGCGTATTCCAGATTACCGGAGAGCTTATGGCCTGGTTCCCGGCCGTTGTCGCCAACCTGAATGGGGCAAAGCTCGGATTTGAGGCGGCGAATATCACGGTCGCTTTTCACGAGCGCCTTACGGATGCCCTGACCAAAGCCAGCCTGAAGATAGACCTTATTCCGACTGAAGGGTTGGTCGAATCGCTGCGGATGACAAAAGAGCCGGCGGAAATCGAGCTTATCACCAAATCGGCGCGCATCACCGACCGGGCGTTTAGCTATATTAACAATGTCATCCATACGGGAATGTCGGAGAAAAATGCCGCCTGGCTCATCGAGAAATTCATGCGGGAAAACGGCAGCGACGGCATTGCCTTCGATGTCATTGTCGCCGGCGGGGCTAACTCCGCCATGGCCCATCATCACCCCTCGGATGATTTACTGTTACCGGGCGCACCGGTCGTAATTGATATCGGCGCCAGGTACATGGGATATTGCAGCGATTTAACCCGCACCATCACCGTCGGCGCCCACACCGGGGAATTCAACCGGCGCTACGAAATTGTCTTAAAAGCACAACTTGAAGCTCTTGAGAAAATTAAAGCCGGGATGACCGGCGAGCAGGCGGATGCCGTTGCCCGGGATGTCTTAAAAGAGGCCGGGTTCGGTGACTGCTTCGGGCACGGGCTGGGACACGGCATCGGTCTGGCAATCCACGAAGCCCCACGACTGGGAATGCGTTCCACCGACGTACTCGCGGACGGCATGGTCTTTTCCATTGAGCCGGGCATATATATACAGGGTTGGGGCGGGATACGCATTGAAGACTCGGTCGTCATGGAAAACGGGCAGGTTAGAAAAGTAACCGAATCCCCCAAGGTGCTACAATATTAACCAGCCATCAGCTATCAGCATTCAGCTTTCAGCTCTGGCATGATAATTAAAGGCTGATAGCTATTAGCTGACAGCTTTATTATTAGAAAGAGAGTAAATTGCTTAAAGCCGACCTTCACATACATTCGAAATACTCAATGGATTGCGATTCCCCGTTAGAAAAGATAATCGCCCGCTGTTTAGAACTCGGTATAAACTGCATCGCCCTCGCCGACCACGGTACGGTCGAAGGGGGACTTAAGATGCGAGAAATCGCCCCGTTCCCGGTGATTGTCGCCGAAGAGGTGCTAACGCCTGATGGCGAAATAATGGGCATGTTCCTCAAAGAGACAATCAAAAGCGGGCAGCCTCTTGATGAAGTCATCCGCCAGATTAAAGCACAGGGCGGGCTTGTCTGCGCCCAGCACCCTTACGATACACTCCTCCGGCCGGGACTTGGCGGCAAGGTGATGAACCGCATCGCCGGTGAAGTTGACCTTGTCGAGGTATTAAACGCCAGAAGCCCTTTACCCCAATCATCGCGGAAGTCCCTCGCCTTCGCCGAAAAACACAATCTTCCGGAGAGTGCCGGGAGCGACGCCCACTCAATTGCCGAGATAGGCAACGCCTGGGTCGAGATGCCGGAGTTTACGGATAAAGAGAGTTTCCTTAAGTCCCTCAGCGAGGGAAAAATCGGCGGGCACCTCTCAAGCCCTTTCGTACATTTCAACGGCTTCACGAGAAGGCTCAAGAACGGCTTCCAGAAAGAGGCCGGGAATGTATAAGCTCGGCTGGTTTTCCACCGGGCGCGGCCCCGGCTCGCGGGGACTTCTTAGCGCCGTAGAGGGTGCGATAAAGAGCGGCGATATCAATGCGGAAATTGACTTTGTCTTTTGCAGCCGCGAACCGGGTGAAGCCGAGGGAAGCGACGAATACATTAAACTCGTCAGAAGCTATAACCTGCCGTGTATTCCTTATTCCTACCAGAAATTTAAAAAAGCGTACGCTATTCCCGGCAAGACCGATAAAAATGCATTGCCGGAGTGGCGTCTCAAGTACGACCGGGAAGTTATGAGGCGTTTGGCTAACTTCAATCCCGACCTCTGCGTCCTAGCCGGCTACATGCTGGTGGTGGGGCGCGAGATGTGCCGCAAGTACGCCCTGCTTAATCTTCACCCCGCCGCCCCTTGGGGGCCCAAAGGAACATGGCAGGAGGTCATCTGGCAGCTTATCGAAAGCAAAGCAACCGAGACGGGCGTCATGATGCACCTGGTAACACCCGACCTTGACCGGGGTCCTGTCGTCACTTATTGCACCTTCCCTATAAGGGGCGGTGAATTTGATAAGCTATGGCGGGAAATAGAAGGGGAAACCGTTGCCGAAATCAAGGCCAGAGAGGGTGAAGAGAACGCCTTATTCAAGCTCATCCGCACCGAGGGGGTAAAGCGCGAAATCCCGCTCATTATCGCCACAATCAAGGCTTTCAGCGAAGGCAAGGTAAAAGTGGTGAACGGTAAGGCTGTTGATTCCTCCGGCAAGGAGATAAGCGGCTATAATCTGACGGATGATATTGAAAAGATGGTCGGGAGGAGGGAATAACAGTGTGCTCACGGCTGGTAATACTGATGTATCAGGAGTGGGATTACAATAAAAACGGCTATGCGAGCAAGACAAGATTCTGGTATTTTGATGAGTCAGGCCCGAAGCTGACGGCGACGAGCTAGGTCAAGTACAGGCAATAAGATCTCACATCCCGAAGGGTGGTGGCACAGGCGTCTCTGCCTGTGAGGTCTGCTTGCAGACATAAGGAAACTGGAATTTTACTCCCAGCACTGCTCTGGCTTCTCGATACTGAGTATTTCAGCCAGCGGTAGGTGCTACCAGATTTCCCTAATTCGTCCGAAATGTCTATTAGCCATAAGTGCATTTCAGATGATTAACAGGAATATAGTTTATTTCCTAGGTGGAGCTTGTTCCGACGGTTTTGGTTGTGATGGATTGGGTTTTTTAGGAGCCTGATTTGGCGAAACTGGACGAGGAGCTTGTTTTGGAGGAGCTTGTTTAGTTTCTTCTGGTTTTGGCATAGATACCTCCTTATGTATTAAATCATAAAAAGATATACAGTCCCAGCCAATTTCTCTCCCCTTCTTAGTGGCATTTTTCATATAACTGTATATCTGAATTCCACGCACATTATAATCCATGGGAAAATCAAAATGAAGAACTTGTGTTTCTTTAGGCTCTATTTCGTACTCACTTTTTCCGAGTTCTCCTTTTCGGCTACCAATTAGAGGCCAGTCAATCTCTCTCTCACCTTCGGTGATAGAGAACTTTTTTTCAGTAATTTGCCTTTCTAACTCTGTGCTTAATGGATTAATCTGATAAATGCGAACATCGTAAGAAACTAACGATAACAATACTTCACCAATATTCGTTATTTCTACACAAACATGTATTAAAAGCTCATTACGAAGAGGTTTTTCTATAATCTTATGTGTGCATTTAGCACGCGGGTATTTCTCTCTCATGCGAATGAATTTGTCATATGTCCAAACGCCACCGATTATTATCGCAAAACTTGTTAGAGTTGCTTGAATAATATCAGCGATAGTTTTAAAATCATCAAGAGACATAAAGTAACCCACCTGAAAGTATGTAATTGGTTGAACAGCGTTTTAACTATAGCATAGATATTTTGATTTTTATAGCAGTGTATTTTTCTAACAATAATACCTGCAAAGCCAACAAACAAAAATCCCCTCCGTTTATTGAAGGGGATAATTGTTTAATCGGGTTCAGACAAGCATTATTTTTTAGTCACCGCTTTTTGAGGCCCAGCCAAGATTTCATCCACCAGCCCGTACTCGACCGCCTGCTGCGGGTTGAGATAGAAATCGCGGTCGGTGTCGTGGATAATCCTTTCCAGCGGCTGTCCGGTATGCTTTACCAAGATGCCGCGGATAACGTCCTGGACGCGCAGAATTTCGCGGGCGGCAATCTCGATATCGGCTGCCTGTCCCTGCATCCCGCCGGATGCCTGGTGCATGTGGATGGTAGCATTGGGCAAGGAATAGCGCTTACCCTTGGCGCCGGCACAAAGAAGCACCGTGCCCATGCTGGCCGTCAGCCCGATGCAGATGGTTGACACCTGCGGGCGGATAAGCTGCATGGTATCGTAGATGGCGAGTCCGGAATTTATAATCCCGCCCGGGCTGTTGATATAAAGACTGATATCCTTTTCCGGGTCTTCCCGGTCAAGATAAAGAAGCTGGGCGACAATCAGGTTGGCTACCAGGTCGTTAATGGGAGTCCCCAGGAAAATAATACGTTCCCGGAGCAGGAGCGAGTAGATATCAAAAGCCCGCTCTCCTCTGGCACTCGTTTCAACGACGGTAGGCGGGTAAATATTAACGAAGGCCCCTGTATTTTCAACTGATTTACTTATGACATTTTCTGGATTTATGCTCATTTCTGTTCCTCCTTTTTCTCTACCTCAGTGCTTACGGCGGCGCTTTCAGCCACACCTTCAACACTTCCTTTCGCAATACTGGCAAGGCGCTCTACCGTTTTCCGCATGAGGAGAATGCTTTCGATTGTCTCATGAGCGCGGTCGGTGGCGAGGTAATCCTCCAGGTTTTTCCGCCGGCTCTCTTCGGCGCTCAGCACCATATTTTCAATCTCGACGTCTATCTCCTCGTGAGAGACGCTAAGCTTTTCTTCCCGGGCAATTCTGTCCAGCACAAGGGAGCGAGTGACATGCTGCTTCGCCTCTGATTCAAGCTGCTCGCGGAGCTGCTTTTCCGTCTTACCAACCGTGTTCTGATATTCCTGAAAATCGGTTATCTGAGCGCGTTGCATGTCAACACGAATCATGTTGTCCGTTTCCATCTGGGTCATGACGGGCGGGAACTCAACGGATGAATCAGCGAGCACCTTTTCCGTCACTTTATCCTCAAAATCCAGCCTTGCCCGCTCTTCAAGCTGCCGTTTTATATCGCCCTCAACCGCCCCACGTAGTTCTTCTACGGTCTTAAAATCTGGATTTACCATTTTCACAAAATCTTCGTTAACATCCGGCCGCTTTTCCTGCTTAATTTCAAGGATTTTAACCTTAAAAGAAGCCTCTTTATTCGCCAGTTCCGGGCGCGTGTAATCCGCCGGGAACTTAAGCTTGAACTCCTTTTCTTCGTCCCGCTTCATCCCGGCGATTTCCGCCGGAAAGCCAGGGGCGGGCAACGATAATTCCTTCGTTACCAGGTACTGGACACCCTTGCGGTCGATGGAAGTCTGACCTTCGATGGTGCTGAATACGTCCATGACGACCATGTCGCCGTACTCGACGGGACGCTCGACCGGCTCCCAGGTAGCGTACTGGTGACGCAGCTGCTCAATAGCCCCATTGATATTTTCATCTGTTACATTTATCGGCTCCGGCTGCATCCTGACGGCTTTATAATCGCCAATATTGACAATGGGTGCAAGCGGAACGACAACCTTGAATACCACCGGCTCCGTCTTCTCAATGTCAATCGCGGGCTGGGCGTAAGCCTCAATCTTTTCCTGGGCTACCGCTTTCTTGTAAGCCTCGGGAATGAGGATATTCAATGCCTCTTCCGTTAGTTTTTCCTTGCCCACGTAGCGCTCCAGCATGGGGCGCGGCGCCTTTCCCTTGCGGAAGCCGGGAATATTTACTCTCTTTACCAGCGATTTGTATGCCTTCTCCTCGTAGTCTTCTTTCTCCGCCGGCTCCATCTCAATGGTCAAATAAGCCTGGCGGTTTTCTACCTTCTCGCTCTTTACTTTCACTTTTCCTCCGGTGTTATGTTAGCACTCCCCTGCGCCAATTCACGGACAGCCGTTAACCATAATATTGCAACGATTGAACATGAATATTGTAACATTTATTTCTGCAAGGAAGTATTAGTTGGTAAATTGTCTTTTAAGCTGATGTGTAACTCGGCAAGCTGTTCCGGGGTGACCTCGGACGGGGCATCGAACATCACATCCTGCGCCTGCTGGTTCTTGGGGAAAGCAATCACTTCCCTGATGGTTTCCGCCCCGGCCAGGAGCATCGTCAGCCGGTCAATGCCGACGGCAATGCCGCCGTGGGGCGGCGCCCCGTAGCTGAAAGCCTCGAGCAGGTGACCGAAGAGCTTCTGCATCTCGGCCTCATTATAGCCCAGGATGCGGAATATCTTCTTCTGCATCTCCGTATTGTAGATGCGGAGGCTGCCGCCGCCTACTTCATAGCCGTTAATTACTAAATCATAACTCTTGGCCCTGACCTTTTCCAGTTGGTCAGCATCAAGCAGGGTTAAATCTTCGTCCATTGGGGCAGTGAAGGGGTGGTGCACCGCCTGCCAGCGCCCCGTCTCCGAGTTCTTCTCGAAGGCCGGGAAATCGAGGACAAAGGCAAAGGTGTACTCGTTGGGCTTAAGCAGATTCAAACGGCGCGCCATCTCGGTGCGCAGTTCACCCAGGACTTTGCCGGCGGCCTCCGGCCTGCCGGCGACGACCAGGAGCAGGTCGCCCATGCTGGCCTTAAAGCAGTGGCCAATCTCCTTTATCCGGTCGAGATTTATATACCTGGCAGCGACCGATTTTACCTGTTCCGGCGTGATGTTATCCAGATTACCGGGACGTTCACCAAGTGAAATGGTAAGCAACCCCGGCGCCCCCAGCTTCTTTACGAACTCGTTAAGCTCGCCAAGCTGGCCACGCGTATAAGTGGCACAACCCGGGGCGCAGATGCCTTTAACGGCGCCGCCCTGAGCTAAGACATTTTTGAAAACGGCGAAGTCACACTGAGCGGCGATGGCCGAAAAATCCCTTATCTTCATCCCGAAACAGAGGTTGGGCTTGTCGCAACCGTAGCTTGCCATTGACTCGGCAAAAGAAAGGCGTGGGAAAGGCCTCGGGAAGTGCGCTTCCGGTTTCACCGTCTGCATGAGATTTGTCATGAGGTCTTCAATAAGGTTTAAAATATCCTCCCGCTCGATAAAGCTCATCTCCAGGTCAAGCTGGGTAAACTCCGGCTGACGGTCGGCTCTTGAGTCTTCATCCCGGAAGCATTTTACAATCTGGAAATACTTCTCAATTCCCCCTACCATCAGGAGCTGCTTGAGTTGCTGGGGGGACTGAGGAAGGGCATAAAACTGGTGCGGGTGCAGGCGGCTCGGCACGAGGTAGTCTCTTGCCCCCTCCGGGGTGCTCTTGATGAGCACCGGCGTTTCGATTTCGATGAATCCGCATTTGTCGAGGTAATCGCGGATATACTTCACGATGCGGTGGCGGAGAATGAGGTTATCTCTCATCCGTTCGCGCCGGAGGTCAAGGTAGCGGTATCTTAAGCGCAGCCCTTCTTCCACCTCGCTGTCTTCATTTATGTAAAACGGCGGTGTCCTGGATGTGTTTAATATTTTGGCGCTCTCCGCCATGACCTCGACGGCACCGGTGGGAAGGCCCGGATTCTGGGTGCCTTCCGGACGGAGCGAGACTTTACCCTTCACCTGCACAACGTACTCGCTGCGCAGTTCATCGGCGACTTTATAGCCTTCAGCCGAAACAGCCGGATTGAAAACGCACTGGATTATACCGCTCCTGTCCCTGAGGTCAATAAAAATGACCCCGCCGTGGTCGCGGCGCCGGTTTACCCACCCGGCAAGTGTTACCTCACTACCGGTGTTATCAGCACGAAGCTCACCACAATCAAAATTTTTGAGCAAACTAATCTCCTGATTAAAAAACTACATTAGGATGTTGATTATATCTTATCATGGATTACGCTTCAAGCTCAGATGGCGCTGTGTAACTGTCAACGGTTAGTGCGTGAAGCTAAGGGTTGTAAAGTTCCCCCATTAGTTGTTTAATATGTCAGTATGCGTAACCAGTTCTTACTTGCCATGAACAGAAAAATTCACTCGCCCGCAAATTCTGAATTTTGGTCATTGGTGCTTACTTAGGATTTCCGTCTAAAAATGGACACTACCGAAAAAGTACCAGCAATTGAAATAACCGAAAACAACCGTAAAGAGGTTACGGATACCGTTGTTCGGGAATATTCCTTTTCCCTTTTCCTCAATGGCAAAGAACTGGTGACCCTGCTTTGCTCGCCCACTGGCCTCGATTATCTTATCGCCGGGTATCTGTTTTCACAGGAAATTATCAAGAGCCGAGACGATATTATAGAGATAACACGAGATGAAGGAAAAGGGATAGCCGAGGTGAAAATACGCGCTGCGACTATCTCCAATACGTCTTCCGCAAAGAAACCCCTCGGTTCGGGTGGTGCTCGCGAGGTCAGAAATTACAGCGGTTTGATTAATGCCATCACTCCAATCAGCTCACCGCTTAAGGTTCCAGCCAGCCGCATATTCGACCTTGTCGCTGAATTTATTCGGAAGTCAGAACTCTTTAAGGATACCGGCGGTGTCCATAGGGCCGTTATTTGTTCTTTGGAAGGGGTTACTTGCTTTAGCGATGACATCGGACGGCACAACGCCGTTGACAGGGTTATCGGCGAATGCATAATGAAGAATATACCGAGAGAAGATAAGCTACTCCTCACAAGCGGGCGCATTTCCTCAGAAATACTGCTTAAAGCGGCGCGGGCCGGCATCCCCATCGCTATCTCCAAATCCGCCGTAACGGATGGTGCTATCAAATATGCCGACAAATTTGGAATTACGCTTGCCGGATTTGTGCGCGGGCAGAAAATGATGGTGTACGCTACAAGCTCGCGGATAATGTTAGAATAGAATCGCTTGCATCCAGACTTCCGAGGGAATAAAATAGCTGGTAGGTACCCGGGATTTACTTATAAACAGACTCTTCATTTCTGGTGGGCTGAGCATGAAATTCATGGAGTTTCGTGTTCAGCAAGACCCTGAGTGCCGGTACTGCGGACAGTGCCGCAAGGAGTAAAAGCTGAGCGTCAGAGTAAAGCTTCCGGCGATGTTTCAACCCGCCGCTAATGGTGCCAAAATGGTCGAGGTTAACAACTGCAACACCGTCGGCGAATGCCTCAAGGAGCTGCGGAGCCAGTATCCGCCGTTAGGTAAAATGCTCTTTGATGAAGGGGACAATATCGCCGGGTTCCTCATGATTTTTATTAACGAACAGGGTATCAACCACGGCACTGATAGATTTTCCATACCGGTCAAAGACGGCGATGAAATTTACCCCATCATGATGATTGAAGGCGGGTAAATTGTACTTTTTGGCGTAATGGTAAAAAAATTGATATGAATTTACCTGGGTTAAAGCGTTAAACATTATTTTTACCACTTAAATCCGTCGTGTTTTGGCGTTTTGGCTCTTTTACCAAGAATTACGCCGGTATTACTTATTGTCGCTTGTAAAAAAGGGACGGTTAACTTTACGTTCAATCCGAAGCTAAAAATAGACGATTTTATATCAATATTTTTACAATTAGACCTACTTTTAAGTTCGACTGTTGTTTTCATGATTCTCCCTTCTCAATGGAGGGAGAATTGTTTTTTAATTTCTACTCTATTTCCCTCGCCCTGAGCCACTTCTGCTTCTGGTTAATCCGGGTCTCCTCGTTTGTCGGCTCGTATGTCTCAAGGAAGTTCTTCCTGAATGATGCAAAAGTCCCGTCAATAATGGATGCCCTTATCTTTTTCATGAGGTTTGATATAAAAGCAAGATTATGGATGGTCGCCAGACGGTATGCGAGCAGTTCCTCCGCCACGAAAAGGTGGTGCAGATACGCCGCCGAGAAGTTCCGGCAGGTGTAACAATCACAGACTGGCTCAATTGGTGCTTCCATGTCGCTAAAGACGCTGTTCTTGATGTTGCGCCGCCCCTGCCAGGTGAAGAGGGCGCCGTTACGGGCGACCCGGGTGGGTAAAGCGCAGTCGAAAATATCCACCCCCCGCACCACCCCCTCGACAATATCCTCCGGTGAACCGACACCCATTAAATAGCGGGCTTTATCCGGCGGGAGTGCCGATACCGTCTCGGAGACCATCTCAAGCATCACCTCTTTGGATTCGCCGAGGCACAGGCCGCCGATAGCGTAACCGGGGAAGTCCAGCAAAGCAAGGTACGCCGCTGACTCGCGCCGGAGTTCCGGGAAGATACCGCCCTGGGCGATGGCGAAAAGCGCCTGGTCGGTTCTCTTATGCACTTTAAGACAGCGTTCCGCCCAGGCGTGTGTCCGGCGCATCGCCGCTAAAACATTCTCATGGTTATTACCAGTCGGCGTGCACTCATCGAGCACCATGGCGACATCGGAACCGATGATTTCCTGGTATTCCACCGCCAGTTCCGGCGTCAAAAAGTGCGCGCTGCCGTCAATGTGGGAACGGAAGGTAACACCGCTGTCATCTATCTTCCTCAGAGGGGACAGGCTGAACACCTGATAGCCGCCGGAATCCGTAAGAATGGCGCCATCCCATCTCATGAATCTGTGCAGCCCGCCCATTTTGCGGAGAATTTCTATCCCCGGCCTCAGGTAAAGGTGATAAGTATTGGAGAGAAGCATCTTGAAGCCAAGCTCCCTTATCTCATCTGGCGTGAGGGTCTTGACGGTTGCCTGCGTGCCGACGGGCAAAAAGACCGGCGTCGGCACTACACCATGCGCCGTGACAAGCTCCCCGGCACGGGCAGCACTTTCAGGGTCTGTATTCAGAAGGTTAAAATTACTTTGTATCAACTTTCAACCAACCATTATGGAAATATCTAAACTGTAAAAAATATCAAATGCCAAAATCAAAAACCAATCGAACTGTCATTGCGAGGAGCGGAGCGACGAAGCAATCTGTCTGAAGCTGTCTCAACAATGTCTTTAGTAATTTGTCCATACCGTTTCTACTACTTTGGTCATTAGAATTACTATCACTTTTTTGAGACAGCTTCTCTGTCACTGAGGTTTCGGATTGCTTCGCTTCGCTCGCAATGACAGATGATATGCTTGGAATTTATCTCTGGTCGCGCACTTCATCCAGGTAACTCTGAAGAATTATAGCGGCGGCAACGGCATCACGGCGGACTGGCTGTTTCCTGGGAGATTTTTTTGTCCGGGCTTCCCGCATCAGACGCTCCGCCGAAACAGTGCTGAGGCGCTCATCACGAAATTCGAAGGGTATTTTTATGACATGAGCTAGTTTATCAGCGAAGTCTTTAACCTTCTCCGCCTGCTCCCCCAGGCTGCCGGAAAGTGAGCGCGGCATCCCAACGATAACCTTACCAGCCTGTTCCCGCTCCACAATGGCAGCAATAACTTTAACATCCTCACCGTCATTACTGCGCTCGATGATGGTAAGCGGGCTGGCCAGGAGCCCTTCTGGGTCGCTCAAGGCAAGCCCGATTCTTTTGTCGCCGATATCAAGTCCGAGAATACGCACGATACATCACCAAAGAGAGAAAAATCCTAAACACTAATATCTAATCTTGACCGGACGAACCAGAACAAAAAGAGGGTAAGCGGCAGGCACGGAGGCCTGCCATACCAACTGGTGGGACAGGCGTCTCTGCCTGTCAGCCAGCCAATTTTCCTCATCCTTAATCATGTTCAGGATAAGCTTTGCACATGATTTTATTACACCAGTGTCTTCACCAGTGCCAGCGCTTCCTCAATTTTACTCTTGTCTTTACCGCCCGCCTGCGCCAGGTTCGGCTTGCCGCCGCCACTGCCGCCTGTCACCTGCGCCACTTTCTTCACGATATTACCAGCGTTATAGCCCTTCTTTACCAGGTCATCCGTCACCGCCGAGAGAAAAGCCGGTTTATCATCCTGCACCGTCGCCAGGACGATAACAGCGCTCTTGAGCGCACCACGCAAGTAGTCGCTCATGTCGCGCAGTACCTCGAGGCGGGCACCCGGCACGTATTCGGCCAGGATGTTTACTCCATTAACAACCGCTGCCTTGTGGACGAGTGATTCGGCAATCTTATGGAACAGCTCTTTTTCGACCGTCTCGCGCAATTTCCGTTCCTTATCCATCTCAGCCGTCAGCGCAGAAGCCTTTTCTTCGACATCGGAAGCAGCGCACCCCAGTGTCTCGCTCACTTTAATAAGAGCGGCAAGCTGTTTATCAACAAAATCCTCGGCGCTCCGCCCGGTCACCGCCTCGATGCGGCGCAGCCCGGCGCCGATGCTGCTCTCGGAAATGATATGGAAAAAACCTATCTCCCCGGTCGCCGTTATATGCGTCCCGCCGCATAGCTCGGCGCTTACAGGAGGTTCGCTCACTTTTACCACGCGAACGGTATCGCCGTATTTCTCATCAAAGAGGGCGACGGCACCGGATGAGACCGCCTGCCCGTAAGGCATTTCGGCCGTTTGTACTGACATATCACGACGGATATAGTCATTCACAATATGCTCGATTTTCTCAATTTCCTCACCGGTTACGGCCGTTAAATGCGAGAAATCGAAGCGCAGCCGGTCGGGGGCGACAAAGGAACCTTTCTGCTGGGCGTGCTCCCCCAGCACCTGTCTTAAAGCGGCGTGGAGGAGATGCGTCGCCGTGTGGTTGCGGGCGATATCAAGCCGCCTTTCTACGTCCACCAGTGCCCCAACCTCTTCGCCGACCGCTAGGTTGCCGCGAACCATAGCGCCCTGCTGGACGGTGATGTCGCCGGGGACATGGGCGGTATTCGTTACCGCAAATTCCCCGCTTGCACCGATAATCTTGCCGGTATCGCCGACCTGGCCGCCCCTTTCCCCATAGAAGGGCGTCGCATCAAGAATAACACTGGCTTTCTGACCTTCCTTAATGGTGTTAACCGGCATGTTTTCGACCAGAAACTGTAAAATCCGGGCTTTACATTCACAGGTTTCGTACCCCGTAAATGTTGTCGTAATGACGGCACCTTGCTCCGTCCGGTCAATGACTTTAACCGCTCCGCCTACGTCAAAATGGCTGGCAGAGCGCGCCCGCTCCCGCTGTTTTACCATTTCAGCTTCAAAACCTTTAAGGTCAACCCCGTAGCCGCGGGAAGCGGCAATCTCCTGCGTCATTTCCACCGGGAAGCCGTAGGTGTCATATAACCGGAAGGCATCCTGGCCGGGGATTTCGTTATCCCCGTGAATTTTCATCATCTCCATGATGCCGTCGAGCATCTCCAGCCCCGTGTCGAGGGTGCGGCGGAAGCGCGCTTCTTCATCGGCGATGACCTCAAGGACGAACTTGCCGCGCTCTTTAAGCTCCGGATAAACAGACCCCATCTTCTCAATGGTAACCTTTGCCACCTCGCTGGCAAAAGACTTATCCGTATTAAGGCGTCTTCCGAAAAGCATGGCGCGTCTTAAGAGCCTTCGCAGCACGTAGCCTCTACCTTCGTTGGAAGGCATAACGCCGTCGGCGATGAGGAACGAGATGCCGCGCCCGTGCTCGGCGATGGTGCGCATGGTCACATCGGTCGTGGGGTCAACGCCGTATTTCTGGCCGGATATTTCGGCGACGGTATTGATTAACGGAGCGAAAACATCGGTCTCATAGACGGAGAGCTTGCCCTGCATGACGCAGGTGATTCGCTCCAGCCCCATGCCGGTATCGATGTTGGGGCGGGGAAGGGGCATACGCTTACCTTCCGTGTCCTGGTTGAACTGGGTAAAGACGAGGTTCCATATCTCGGAGAAACGCCCGCAGCGGCAGCCGAGGGCGCAGGTCGGTTGCCTGCAGCCGACATCGGTGCCGAAGTCATAATGGATTTCACTGCAGGGCCCGCAGGGACCGGAGCTTCCGGCCGGCCCCCAGAAGTTGTCCTTTTCACCGAACCTCACGATGCGCTCCGCCGGGACACCCAGTCCCCGCCAGATGGAGAACGCCTCGTCGTCATCAAGGAAGACGGTTATCCAGAGGTGGTCTTTCGGGAGTCTTAAACGCTCGGTCACGAACTCCCACGCCCAGGTGATTGCCTCACGCTTGAAGTAGTCCCCGATACTGAAGTTGCCCAGCATCTCAAAGAAGGTTAAATGGTTGGCATCGCCCACGGACTCGATATCGGTGGTGCGGAAGGACTTCTGGCACGAGGCAAGGCGACGGTTCGGCGGCACCACTTCACCCAGGAAGTAGGGCTTGAACTGCACCATACCCGCCGTCGTAAGTAAGAGAGTCGGGTCACCGTAGGGTATGAGCGAAGAGCTCGGGATAACGCTGTGCCCCTTTTCCTTAAAAAAGTCCAGATATAATGAACGAATTTCGTCGCCGGTCAAGATGCATCTCCTTATTATGTCGCTATATGTATGTTTGCCATTTTAAGGTAGAGTTTAATATGCTGTCAATGAAAAGAGCAGTAGAGATAGGCATATAGAGAGTTAAAAGAATATTTTTGTGAATACGGTTTTATGACTTCGTAATGCGGCAGGATGCCTGAGCGTCAGTCAGCCATAATTTACCGGAAACCATTTCCCTTTCTCTCACTATAAGCGTAGCTCGCCGCCCCCACTATTCCCACATCGTCCCCGAGCCGAGCAAGGACAATCGCGGCGTCACCTGAGGCAATCTTAAAAGCCCGTTCCTTTACCAGATGCCTCGACGGGCTAAGGAGAAGCTCCCCCATCTTGGATACACCGCCCCCCACCACAATCATCCCCGGATTGAAGATATTGACAATGTTCGCCATACCCACTCCCAGGTAAAAAGAAGCCCTGGCGATGACTTCTGATGCCAGAACGTCCCCCTTTCTCGCCGCCAGGTCAACCGTCTCCGCCGTGATGTTATCGATATTCCAGAGGGCGAGTTCCGGTAAAATGGATTTCCCGCCGTTTCTCACCCTTTCCCTGGCATCAAGCGCGATAGCCCTTCCCGAGGCCATTATCTCCAGGCAGCCGGTATTGCCGCAAAGACATTTCGGCCCGTTCACATTAACCGTCATATGGCCAAGCTCACCGGCGCTGCCCGATTTACCGAAATACAGCCGGTCGTGAATAATGATGCCGCCGCCGATTCCGGTGCTGATGGTGAGGTATATCATGTCCCTGATACCTTTTCCCGCACCGTAATTGTGCTCGGCAAGGGCCGCCGCCTTGGCGTCATTAATTAGGTACGTATCTATCTGATACCGGTCATGAATAATACCCCGGAGGGGAACATCCACCCATCCCGGAAGATTGGGCGAAAGGGTAATAACACCTTTTGACATGTTGATGGCGCCGGCGGCCGCCACGCTCATGCTGTTGATTTCTTCCAGATTATGCTCTCCAATATTGAGGACATTATCTATAGCCAAGAACAGGCGCTCAATAACGGCGTCTTTCCCCAGCGACGCCCCGGTTAAAGAGCGGGCGCGCGCCTCTACTTCACCATTGGGATAAACGAGAGCGGCGATTATCTTGGTGCCGCCGATGTCCACCGCCAGGACCGGCAACTCATTTCTATTAACACTCATCATGCTATCATCCTCAAAAAACGCTTACAATTGTTTTAAAGTTTCAGGCAAAAGCCTTTTATGCGTTGGATTCAGGGGAATTAAGGACGGCAAAGGGAAAGAAATTCGGCTCTAATTCAATATAGTACAATAAAAAATCATGCTGAGCAATTCAAAAACTTCCAGCCTCAGGGCAAACGCATTATAAAAAATGGTTGGTTCTAATGACAGATTGGTTTATTCCTGTTATTTCGGGACTCCTTGCGATGACCCGCCTTCGGCGATATACGGGGCGAAGCCCCGCCCCAAGCGAGAAACTCAAAAAGAATCAACCGTTTAAGGAATTAATATGCGTTTGCCCTGCTTCCAGACTGGCCAATTGACCAAAAGCTTAACTCCTGATAGACTAAGCGTATCAGCTACGCTTTTGACCATCTGAATTTAATCAGCCGGACCGCTTACCGTTCTCCCTTCGGGCTCTTCACCGACCTCGACGGAACGGTAAGCGAAATTGTCCGTACCCCCGGTGAAGCGCAAATCTTACCGGTATGCCGCTGTTTTCTCAGTCTTCTTGCACAAAAAATCCCATTAGTCGCTATTGTTTCCGGTCGGTCGGTCGATGCGGCCAGAAAGATGGTCGGTCTGGACAACCTGGTTTATATCGGCAGCCACGGGATGGAGAGATGGGTTGACGGGCACAGCGAGTACACGCCGGGGCTTGAGAAATACCGGGTAATCATCGGTTCCATCCTGAGTGAAATAAGGCCATATCTCCCCCAGCATGGTATTATCATTGAAGATAAGAAGGTAACCGCTTCCATCCATTACCGTTTAACACCAGACCCCCATGCGGCAAGAGAAACCATCATTGATGCGCTGGGAAAATCGCCCCACGCTCGTGACCTCCACATTATGCAGAACAAAATGATTATTGAACTTCTGCCTCTCGCGGGCTTTAATAAAGGCACGGCCCTAAGCGCCCTGATAAAAGAGTACCGCTTAAGAAGCGCCATCTATCTCGGTGATGACATTACGGATGTTGATGCCTTCCGGGCACTGCACCAAATATCGAATGCTGATTTTAGGGGGCTTGCCATTGCAGTTACCGGAAAGGAAATGCCGGACGAGCTGACCGAAGCAGCTGATTTCACCCTGAATGGCGTAAGCGATGTGGCGCATTTTCTTGAGTGGCTTTACGGCGCCGTTACGACAAACAGACCTTGATTTGCAAGCCACCGGGCTTTTCATGTGATAAAATGTTATTAAAATGGATAAGAAGGTGCTGAAGGCATCTTTCTTTAATCTAAATCCAAATTTTGTAAACAAAGAGGAATAACAATGAAAGCAGTTATTCTGGTCGGCGGCAAAGGAACAAGGCTGCTGCCTTTAACCTGCAACACCCCCAAGCCCATGGTGCCCGTACTCAACCGGCCATTCATGGAATACGTCGTGAGGCATCTCGGCGAGCATAAGGTAAACGATATTGTCATGGCGATGAACTACCTGCCGCAGGCTATCGAAAGCTACTTCGGCGACGGCGGCAAATTTGCGAAGCATATCTACTATTGTATGGAAAGCAGCCCGATGGATACGGCTGGCGCCGTCAAGAACACCGAGCGCTACATTGACCGAGATGCTTTCATTGTCCTGAACGGCGATATCTTTACCGACCTTGATTTCACGGACATGCTGCGTTACCATCGGGAGAAAAAGGCTAAGGTCACTATCGCTTTAACCCCCGTACCCGACCCCACCAACTACGGCCTGATTGAGACGACGCCGTCCGGGCGGATTACCCGCTTTCTGGAAAAGCCCAAACCGGAGGAGGTGACCACCGATATGATAAACGCCGGCATCTATATCCTCGAGCCTGAGGTGCTGGACTGGATTCCTAAAGATACGCCGTGGAGCTTCGAGCGGAAGCTTTTCCCCATGCTCCTTGAGAGGGGAGAGCCGGTTTACGGCTATTCCTCCGATGCCTACTGGATTGACATCGGGCGGCCGGAAAAGTATTTTCAGCTTCACCGCGACCTGCTTACAATCAGTAACCTGCTTTCAAGCGAGATACAGGCATCGCTCGGAAGGGAAGCTGCCCGCATCCATCCTTCGGCGAAAATCAACGGGCCGGTCGCTATCGGCGCCGGGTCGGAAATCGGCCCCGGCGTTACGCTGAACGGCCCGGTTATCATCGGCCCTGGCTGCGTGATAAAGGAAGGCAGCGTCCTGGATGAGTCCCTCATCTGGCAGAACATTCAGATAGGGGTGGATGTAAACCTCAAGAAGTCCTTCATCGCCGATAGCTGCCTCCTGAATGATAGGAGCAGCCTTGAAGGCACCATCCTGGGCGACCACGTAACTATCGGCAGCGGACTTAAACTCGGTGCCGGGAGCAAGGTGTGGCCCGGAACGGTGGTAAACCCGTAAGCTAATCCGATATCGGCACGTTATACCAAAAAGAAACAGTTAGATGAGAGGGCAGCAGATTGAAGAAGGGTTGGTAGAGCATACGGGATTCGAACCGGTCGTCTCCTCCTCAAGAGGGAGGTGCCTTAGGCCGCTAAACGAATTTGTTAAATAAAAGAACTGGTTTGTAATTATTACGGACTGGTTTTTTTCTGGTGTGAAGATGAGCTTATTTGCACTGGAAAATCATTTTTAATCCAGCCACGAGATATGGCCAGCACTGCTGCCGACGTACGGTCATCAACATCAAGCTGCCGGAGAATTCTGACGGTATAATTCCTGACGGTGTGTGTGCTGAGACCCAGGATGCGTGCGATTTCTTTATTCATATTGCCCCTAGCGATAAGCGTTAAAATTTCAAGTTCCCGCTGCGATAGCGGTATCTCAACCGGCGCAACCGTTTCTGTGCCAGCGGCGTCATTTTGCGGCCGACTTAGCATTAACTCCTTATAGTACTGCATTTCTTCCTGGTAAAGCTGCTTTTCCAGTTTCTTTCCCTGCCACCGGGTAAACAGCCAGAATATGGCAAATCCAAAAATGGCAATCGAGGCTACGACCAGAATATTTGCCCCGATTAGCCCCAGCAGCACGACAATGACTAAAATGCTGTAGATTACTATAAGAGCCTGTACGTTATACTTCAGCGATGCCGCTCTAGCGCCCGCTGTTTTTTGCAATAAACCCTGTATCAAGGTTTTATTCAGGTCTATATCTCTGGTCTCATTCTCCATTTTTGACTCCGAAGGTAAAAGCAGATGTCAACTGCTCCGATAAAGTATCATCACAAACCAGACAGAGTAACTGTAGCCAATGGGGCACCGGATGTCAATAGGATAAAGGCTGAATTTTGCCCGCAAAATTGCTGCATTTACAACGCTGGTGCGGGAACTAAGGCAATTAAAGAAGGAAAGGTAAATAGAGCATACGGGATTCGAACCCGTGGTCTCCTCCTTGAGAGGGAGGTGTCCTGGGCCGCTAGACGAATGCTCCATGCGGTAGAATCGGCTGTGCGTAGTGCACAGCGAACAGTATTATCCCTTTTTGAGCTACTGAAGTCAAGCTGAATTTGCAGAAAGGACGCATTCGTCAACCTTTATTATCTTAACATAATACACTTCTCGCGTTTTCTATGATAAACTAGGGTAGTATAAGTTACGGGTTAATGGAATGGCAGAAAGACCAATTCTTATCGTTGAAGACGACAAGACGCTGCTTGACGTCCTGAAGTATAACTTTGCCAAAGAAGGTTACCGGGTCTTAATGGCGTCGGACGGTGTCGAGGCACTCGGCGTAGCGCGTAAAGAACACCCTGATGTTATCGTTCTCGATGTCATGCTCCCCCAGATGAGCGGCTTTGAGGTATGCCGTGTCCTGCGCAAGGAGATGAGTACGCCAATTCTGATGCTCACCGCCCGGGATGAAGAGGTTGACCGGGTAGTGGGGCTCGATATCGGGGCGGATGACTACATGACCAAGCCCTTCAGCATGAGAGAGCTTATGGCGCGGGTGCGGGCCCTTTTACGCCGCTCCGAGATGGCGGAAACGGCGGCGCCGGCGGCAAAGGCCGGTATTAAAATCGGCGACATTGATATAGATACTGCCAGGCACCAGGTCATGCTTAACGGCAAACTCCTTAATTTGACGCCGAAGGAATTCGACCTACTTCTCTTTCTCGCCACAAATAAGGGGCTGGTTTTCAGCCGCGAACAGCTACTCGAGAAGGTCTGGGGCTTCGATTACCCCGGTGATACCCGCACGGTTGACGTGCACATGAGATACCTCCGGGAAAAAATAGAGGCTGACCCCGCCCGCCCCACTCGCCTGCTCACGGTCAGAGGCGTCGGCTACAAAATGGAAGGCTAAAGTGTCCAGCAATTTTTATCGCCAGTTCACGCTCGTTCTTGTAATTCTCATCTTTCTCTTCAACATTGCGGTGGGGGTAAGTTCCGCCATTGTTTCAGGCGGTATGAGCATTTCGTCTACCGTACTGGTACTTCTTTCGCTGGTACTGGTGCTGGCGGTTATTCTTGCCGTCAGGGCGAGTAACTGCTCTGACCGTAATCTCATGGAGGCAATGGGAAAGGTTGCCTCGGGTGAATTGGGGCGGCGCCTTCCGGTGACAGCGAATGATGAGCCGGGAAAACTCGCACAGGCGTTTAATGAGATGACGGTAAACCTTAACTGGATGGTGTCGCGTCTTTCCGAGGATCGCAGCCGTCTTCAGACCATTCTTTCTACCATGAGCGACGGCGTCATTATGACCGATAAGAACGGCAATGTTGTCCTTGCTAACCCGGCGGCGGAAAGGTTTTTCGGCTTCCGCCGTGAAGAGTGCCTGGGATGCCCGCTAACACAGCTTATCCATGACCATGAGGTGGATGAGCTCTTGAAGCAGTGTATAAAAGAAGAAGGACAGCAGTCCATGCAGCTCGAATCACGTCAGGCGAAGCAGTTTTTTCGTGTTGTGGCGTATCCCCTGCTGAGCGACCGTTTGACGGGTGTATTACTCCTTTTCCAGGACCTTACCGAGGTACGCAATTTGCAAGCGGTGCGGCGGGAGTTTGTCGCCAATGTCTCGCATGAGCTTAAGACGCCGCTTGCTTCCATCAAGGCGATAGTCGAGACGCTTCAGAACGGTGCTCTCGATGAAAAAGAAGTCGCCGGGGATTTTGTCAGCAAGATTAATGATGAAGTGAACTCTATGATAGAAATGGTGAGCGAACTCCTCGAGCTTTCCCGCATCGAGATGGGTAAAGCTGAACTTAAACTCGAGCCGGTAAATCTCAATACCCTTATACGGGATACCATTATACGGCTCGGTACTCAGGCGGAAAGACAGCAGCTTACCGTTACGATGGAACCGGCGCTGGGCCTTCCCCCTGTTTCGGCGGATAAAGAGATGGTCGGGGAAGTGGTGACGAATATCCTGCAGAACGCCATCAAATTCACGCCTCCCGGCGGCAAGGTCAAGGTTCACACCGGGGTCGAAGGGGGTGAAGTCGTCGTCAGTATCTCCGATACCGGCATCGGTATCGGGCCGAAAGACCTGCCCCATATCTTCGAGCGCTTTTATAAAGCGGACAAAGCTCGCAACAGTGCCGGTACCGGCTTGGGACTATCTATCGCCAAGCATGTTATTCAGGTGCACGGCGGCCGGATATGGGTCGAGAGCGAACCCGGCAAAGGCTCGACTTTTACCTTTACGCTGCCTTTAAATCCTTCCCCGCAAAAGATAGCGGCGGCTTAACTGACACTCCCTTTTGCCCTTCTCCGTTATTGTTAAAGAGAATTAACACAGAATTTACATTCTTCTAACCAATTCTTAATACATCTTTAAATCTCCTCAGTTATATTGTAGTCAGAAATAAAAAAGGGGATTAAAGAAAATAAATAGAAGGAGAATGTAAATGGTATTCAAGCGAAAAAACAAGTTGTTTCTAATTCCCGCTCTCGCACTGCTAATACTTACCCTCACCCTGAGCAGTTGCATTTACCCCGATTCGGGTATTCCTCCCATCATCAGTGTTCCCGCCTCCCAGCTTTCCGGTACCATCACTGAAGCCGGTTCCACGACAGTCCAGCCCCTTGCCGAAAAACTCGCCGCCCAGTTCACGAAAAACAACCCCAAAGTAACCATCACCATACAGGGTGGCGGCACGGCCGTCGGTATCACCTCAGCCAATGACGGTACGGTAGACATCGGTGCCGCCTCCCGTGAGCTTACCGCCAGTGACCCACCACTCGTAAAATGGCTCCTTGCCCGCGATGGAATTACCGTAATCGTACATCCGAGTAATCCGCTGACCGGTCTTACCAAAACTCAGGTAAGGGATATTTTCTCCGGCAAGATAACGAACTGGAAGGATGTCGGCGGCGCGGATAAAAAGATAGATGTTGTCTCCCGCGAGGAGGGTTCCGGCACCCGGACGGCCTTTCAGGACCTTGTAATGGGTAAAGACGCCAGCGGCAAAGATATTAATATCGTGAACAGCGCAATCTTCCAGTCATCCAACGGTGCCTTGAAGCAGGTGGTGCTGGGGGATGCCGGCTCTATCGGGTATCTCTCACTCGGTTATCTCGACAGTTCGGTTAAAGCGCTCAGCATCGATGGGATTGTCCCAACGGAAGCAAACTCGAAGAGCGGTACTTATCCCATCGTCCGCCCCCTTTATTTCCTCACTAAATCCCAGCCCACTGGCCTGGTTAAAGCATTCATTAACTTCTGCCAGAGCACTGAGGTACAGAAGATTATCGCGGATGAAGGGTATGTCTCAGTTAAATAGCTTCAACTTCGGGAAAGTGACGGAGGTGCCGGACATGATAAAAGAGATTGAGCATGAGGCTGAAATACAGAATAAAAGGACTGTCAAAAGGCAGTCGAAAGCGCGCTTTCTCTCCGACCGCATTGCCCGCTACCTGGTCTTCATTGACGGCATGGTTTCTTTTCTCATCCTCCTCGCCATCGCCGTTTTTACGGCGCAGGAGGGGCTGCCCCTTTTCAGCCAGGTGAATATAATGAGCTTTCTTTTTAGCACAGAGTGGCGTCCCACTCAGGGTGAGTTCGGCATTCTGCCCATGATAATCGGCTCAATTTACGTTACATTACTGGCCCTTTTTATCGCCGTTCCGCTGGGTGTCGCCTGCGCCATCTTTCTCTCCGAAGTGGCACCGCTCGCTGTGCAGCGTTACTTTCGTCCTTTGGTACAACTTCTGGTCGGTATCCCCTCGGTGGTATACGGCCTTGTCGGCATGGTCATCATCGTTCCGTTCATACGTGAATTTGGCGGCAGCGGATATTCTGTTCTGGCCGCCGCAATTGTTTTGATGGCGATGATTCTTCCAACCATCATCAGTATCAGCGAAGACAGCCTGCGCGCTGTTCCATCCGCTTATAAGCAGGGCGCACTTGCCCTCGGAGCGACCCACTGGCAGACCATCTGGCATTTGCTCATCCCGGTTGCCCGCTCCGGTATTATTTCCGCGGTCATCCGTGGTATGGGAAGGGCGGTCGGTGAGACCATGGCGATGATAATGGTCATCGGCAACTCGGTCGTTATCCCCCTGTCGCCCTTAAGTTCCGCCCGTACGCTTACCGGCAATATCGCCGTTGAAATTCAGTATGCTTCCGGCCTGCACCGGAATGCGCTTTTTGCCACCGGCATCGTCCTTTTCGTCCTGATAATCGTCTTAAACAGCCTGGCGATGCTGGTGCTGAAGAGAGGGGAGGTGGTCGTTGAACGCTAGAAACACTCAGAAAATAGCCTGGTTCTTTATCTGGGCTGGTGGTTTTATCACAATTTTGATTCCGATATCCATTATCGGCTACGTACTTATGCGCGGCTTGCCCAGCGTCAGCCTGGATTTCCTGCTCACACCGCCTGAAGGCGGCCTTTCCGGTGAGGGTGGAATTTCAACAGTCATTGTTACAACGATATACCTTATAGTTGTAACACTTATTATTCTTACACCGCTGGGTATCGGGGCGGCGATTTACCTGGCCGAGTATGCCGGCGATAGCTGGATTACTCGTACCATCCGCTACGCCATTGATACGCTGGCGAGTGTGCCGTCCATTATCTTTGGCCTCTTCGGTTTTGCCCTCTTCGTTACGGCGCTTCATTTCCGCTTCTCTATCCTTTCCGGGGCGCTAGCGCTCGTGTGCCTGCTTCTTCCGACCCTCATCCGCACAGCAGAGCAGGCGATGACCACCGTTCCCCGTAGCCAGCGTGAAGCTGCTCTTGCTTTAGGGGCAACCAAGTGGCAGACGGTAAGCCACGCCGTGCTTCCCACCGCCATGCCTGGCATCGTCACCGGCATTATTCTGTGCATCGGGCGTGCGGTTGAGGAAACAGCCGTTCTCTATGTTACCCTCGGAGGCAGCGCCGCCATGCCGACCTCCCTTTTTTCCGGCGGACGCACGCTCTCACTGCATCTCTTTTACCTGGCGATGGAGACAAACGCTTTTGAAAAATCGATGGCGACCGGGGCTATACTCATTATTATCGTCATCATCATCAACAGCCTGACCGACTGGCTGGCGTCACGCTTCCACGCCAAGATGACGGGAGGAACTTAATGGAACTCAAATCCAAAATGGAAACAAAAGACCTGAACTTCTACTATGGGAATTATCAGTGTCTAATAAACTTTAACCTTGTCATCAAGGAGCACCAGATAACGGCCCTAATGGGGCCATCCGGTTGTGGCAAATCAACCTTTCTTCGTGTCCTGAACCGGATGAACGACCTTATTCCGAACGCCCGGGTAGAAGGCAAAGTGCTTCTTGACGGGCAGGATATCTATGCGCCGGGAGTTGATGCCGCTGAAATAAGAAAGCGGGTGGGCATGGTGTTCCAGGCTCCCAATCCCTTCCCGAAGTCCATTTTTGAAAATGTTGCTTTCGGACCACGGATGCTCGGTGTCAATAACAAGTTTGCGTTAAGTGAAATAGTGGAAAAGAGCCTTCAGGGGGCGGCCCTCTGGAATGAGGTTAAAGATATTCTGAGTAAGTCCGGGCTGGCACTCTCCGGCGGGCAACAGCAAAGGTTATGCATTGCCCGGGCGATTGCGGTTGAACCGGAAGTTATTCTCATGGATGAGCCGGCCTCGGCGATTGACCCGACATCCACACTCAGGATAGAAGCGCTGATGCAGGACCTCAAAGAGAAATACACCATCGCGATTGTCACCCATAATCTGCAGGAGGCAGCACGTGTTTCCAACTGGACGGCTTTTGTCTATCTGGGCGAGGTGGTAGAATACGGTAAAACAGCGGATATTTTCCAGCACCCGAAAGATAAGCGGACTGAGGACTTCATCACCGGGCGCTTCGGATAGAGAGAAGAGGAGACAGGAAATATGGAAATGCGAGCCGGTTTTCGCAAGAGTCTTAGAGGAATTGAAGATAGCATTCTGATGATGGGTGGCATGGTGGCTGATTCGCTTGACCGGTCAATGGAAGCACTAAAAAACAGGGACCTTGTTCTGGCCCAAAAAGTCATTGACAATGATGCCGGCATAAACAACAAACGGTTTGAGATTGAGAATAAATGCATTGAAGTGATTGCGACCCAGCAGCCACTGGCCAGTGACCTCCGTGTTATCATTGCGGCGCTCAATATCATCGTCGAGCTCGAGCGCATCGGGGATTACGGAGTCGGCAATGCCCGTATTGCCATTATGATTGGGGACGAGCCGCCGCTAAAGCCCCTCATTGACTTGCCGCGCATGACGGAAAAAACGATTGATATGCTGAAGCGCAGCCTCAAGGCGTATATTAATCTTGATGCCGGGGCAGCGAAGCAGATTGGCCAGGAGGACATCGATATTGACAACCTTTATGACCAGATATACCGGGAACTGGTGCTCTTCATGGTCTCCGACCCCAGGACAATCACCCGCGCCACTCGCCTGATGTGGGTCGCCCACAACCTGGAACGCGGCGCCGACCGCGTTACCAACATCTGTGAGCGCATCGTCTTTCTTGTTACGGGGAAGATGGAGGAATCGGAAGACTCTAAATATTAAGCAGCCACCAGTTGCTGTACCGGATAGCAGCGTCCAACGTTCCTCGTACAAACATCCTTTCCTTCTCAGTATCGCATTGGGAAGGGCAATTTTTTTATGTAGCTAGAACAGCAGACCGCTATTTGCCAACCTGCTTCTCGGCGAAATCGCCAATTACCGGGAGCTTGTACATCTTCCCCTGGTAGGCTTTGAGCATGAGGATAATCCAGAGTATAAAGCTGGCGATGCCAACAAACGGCATGATTATCCAGCCGATTATCGGGATTAAGCCCAGAATAAAATAGACAACCATTAGCACAACCGAGATGGCGATTGATTGTACGGCGTGGAAGCGTACAATTTTGTTTTCTTTTTCAATAATAAAGAATATTATACCGGTAATCCACCCTCCCAAGTAGCATAGCAATCCTTCCACATTTTCCTGTATCCCGGTGCTTGTCTTATTGCTCTGTTCGCTCATATTGTACCTCCTTCTTATTTTTGAGATGGCTGGAGAATTTGTTCATTTATACAACGGCGGTGGGCAAATGTCAATGCATCAAAATGATAAGCCGAGGCGAAAGAATAAGTAGCTATTGAGTTACATTCGCTAGATTTTAATTGTATCCGTGCAAATAGGCGGCACACCTTCAAGAGTGTGCCGCATACTAATCCTCAAATTGATTTTGTTACTACCTTACCCTGCGATTTTCGGATACTTTCCTTTCACCGGCGAGACTTCCTCGTAATGGTAGGCTACCTTATAGAGTAAACCTTCCTCAAATGCCCGCCCGGTAAGCTGTAGCCCGATAGGAAGCCCTTTTGCTGTTAGACCGCACGGCACGCTTAATGCTGGCAAGCCAATCTGGTTACCGATAAACGTGTTGCGCCCGATAACAGCAGATGGGCTATGCCCGGCACCTTTCACCCGGTACTCAACACCAGCCATCGTAATTGTCTCAGCATCAATCGGGTAGGCGGGGGCAGGTGTGGTGGGAGTTACGATGAAATCAACCTCCTGCAAAGCCTTAAGGAAATCATCAATGATAATCCGCTGGACTCTGAAGCATCTGGCAAGGTCAAGTGCCGCTACATACTCTGCCGGAAGCATGCGGAAGAGGACATCTTCCCCGTAATCCCCTTTGTGTTGGCGGATAATATCCTCGTGCATCACCAGGTTCTCCACGTTGCTTATGATGCGTAACGCCGGGGCATACTCAAGGTTTGGCAGGGATATCTCTTTTGCCTTTATCCCCATTTCTTCAAAGGCTTTAATCGCCTTCTTTACCGCCTCATCAACTTCGGGGTCAATCAGGTCGAAGAAATAGTTTGTCGGGATACCCATCTTGAGCCTTTTTATCCCCCCATCAAGTTTAGCGGTGTAATCAGTCACCGGAACGGGCACGGTCGTGGGATCAAGCGGGTCACGCCCCGCAATTATCTGGAGCATCAGGGCATTATCTCTAACCGTGCGTGTCAGTGGCCCGATATGGTCGTTCCCGAAGACGCTTGAGAGTAGCCCCCGCTGGCTGACCCGGCCGTAGGTTGGTTTAATTCCAACTATCCCACAAAAAGATGCGGGCATACGCACCGAACCGCCGGCATCCGTTCCGAAAGAGGCATAAGTCACGCATGAAGCCACGTTAGCCGCCGAGCCGCCGCTTGAACCGCCGGGAATTTTATCGAGTGACCAGGGGTTATGCACCGCGCCGAAGTGGGGGTTATTAGACGTACCACCGATGGCAAATTCATGCATATTCTCCTTACCCAGGATAACGGCACCTGCTTTCTTAACCCGCTCTACGGCAAAGGCATCCTTCTCAGGTACGTAATCCGAGAAGATTTTGGAGCCGATCGTGGTGCGGATACCTTCAGTCGCCAGGTTATCTTTTATACCTACAGGGATACCGTGTAATTGTCCCCGGTAATCACCCCGCATTATCGCCTTTTCCGCTTCTTTTGCCTGCTTTATCGCTGAATCAGAGAGAACCGTAATAAAAGAGTTGGTACGTGGTCTAACCCGCTCCATTTGCTCAAGGGCGGCCTCCGTAACTTCCACCGGTGATACCTCACGGGACTTAATCTTCGGTGCTAGCTCGGAGATACTAAGTTTCAGAAGTTCCTTATTTTTCATTTAATCTCACCCCCCTCTCCGGGCCGGAGCTGGCGGGCAGGGGGCACTCTTGAGAGAGCGAGGACACGAATTTTCTTGAGGGTTGCTATCTGGGACTCAACATCGGGTAGAACTTTATCCAGTTCTTCATCAGAGAGTTCAATGAGGCCAAAGTCCCGGCTCATGGCGCGGAGGGTCTCCTTAGATACACTCATCTTTTACCTCCCAAATCTTATCATTCGAGCGATTTTACTCTTTCCAAGCACATCCGGATTGAGCACTCTGTTTCGCCAACAATCGGACGCCGAGAGGTGTTGACCAGATAGGCCATAGGCTCAGCCGATATTGATGGCGCCGCCGCCGTCCACGGGGAGCGCCACGCCGGTGATGAAATTGGCCTCGTCGGAGGCGAGGAAGAGGGCGGCATTGGCTACATCCCAGGCGGTGCCCATCTTGTGGCGCAGCGGCACGCGGACATCACGCTCCGCCGCCACCTGGGCTCGGCTTAAACCACTCTTCCGTACACGGGGTTCGAGCGCCATCGGGGTTGCCATCAGGCCGGGTAAAATTACGTTCGCCCGGATGCCGTACTCGGCATTCTGGATTGCTACCTGCTTCGTGAATGCGATTAAAGCCGCCTTCGTTGCCTTATAGGCGACATACTCGTATTTCTCCCATGCTGCAAGCGATGAAATCGTGATGATGACACCCGCACGCTGTTGTCGCATGATGGGGATGACGTGCTTACAAGCCATGATGGCGCCCCGGAGGTTGATTGCGCTGATGCGGTCGAAGACCTCCTCGGTGAAGTCGAGCAGCGTCGTATCGCCGCCACCGAGACTGACGCCGACATTGTAGTGCAGGATGTCGATGCGGCCCCAGCGCTTCTGCGCCGCCGCTATCGCGGCGCCGAGCGTGGCTTCCTTGGTGACGTCGGCTTCGAAGGCGACGCATTCGCCGCCCCTTTGCTTGACCATGAGCGCCGTCTCCTCGGCCGAGGCGAGGTCACGGTCGACGGCCATGACCTTGGCGCCCTCCTGCGCGAATCTGAGCGCCGTGGCACGGCCATTGCCCATCCCTTCGCCCGGGCTCTGACCAGCGCCGATGATAATGGCAGTTTCCCCTTCCAGACGCATTGCAACCCTCCTTACAGTCTATTCTCCATCTTTACTTCCTCCAGCTTTTCACTGACTGGTATTGAACGTACCATTTGTAATTCGGCCCATTCGGCAATATGTTGCCGACCTTTTTATTGCTTCTTCGCCACGATTTCCATAAGCTCATTTATGTTCTTCACTACCCTGAGGTCAGAAAGCAACTTTAGAGACTTCTCCACATCCTTATTGGATAGCACCGTTGAGGCACAATCCCTGTATTTGTAATTGGACTCCTCAGCAGTCAAAGGGTTCTCAGGGTCTCCCTTCGGAAATTTCACTTCTCGGGACAAAGTCCTGCCGTCCTTTAGCTTAACCGTGACGTCATAGGGCACCATTCCTTCACGTACTCCGGTGTTTGGCATAGGATATTTTTCCACCCATTTCATCTTTTCTATGAGGCTCTTTACCTCAGGCTCATTCACTCTTTCGTCAGTCAAGTGCTTGAGTCCCACACCGCCAGAAATCAGGGCTCTGGCAACTGTATACTCCAGGCTGAACTTTCCCTCTAAACCCGTTCTGGGGCGATGATGGATGCACAACTGCCCTACAAAGGGGTTCACCCCCAGTTCCACCTCAGATATATCCTCACTCTTTATTCCGTACTCTTTCTTAAGAAAGAGAGCAGCATCGATGCTGCAATGGGTTCCGCCGCAAGCCGGATAGGGCTTGATGCGGTGGAAAGATGGCAGTTTATAGGTTTTGCCCAGATAGTCGCTCGCCTTTGCCCAATCGACCGCCTTACTGTGACCAAATACTTTTGCCCATCCAAGAGGGGCATCGATTATGTTCTCATCAGCGGTAAAGCCAGCCTGGGCTAAAAGGGCTGCCTGAATGCCGTTCGCAGCTGCCCTACCAGCGTGAAGAGGCTTGGTCATGGTGCCAAAGTTCTGCCTCAACCCCCCGGCCAAAGAGGCAGCAATGCCCAGAGCCATCCTCACCTGATACTCATTGAGCTTGAGTAACCAGGCCACTGCCGCTGCCGCTCCCAGGGTGCCGCTGGTATTTGTCACATGCCATCCCTGCTTATAATGGGAATCACCGGCAACCGCGTGCACGCAATAAGCTAATTCCCATCCAACCACATAGGCAGTCAGTATATCCGTTCCTGAAGCCCCTATGTCCTCTCCAATAGCTAAGAGTGCTGGTGCAAGTACCACCGACGGGTGTCCCCAGCCACCAATGTCGTCATAATCCAGAGCATGCCCCGTCGTCCCGTTTGCCAGAGCCGCCATAAAACTGGAAGTCTTGAATCCGCCACCAATTACACTCGCTTGTGTGGCATCGCCACCCATCTTTTTTGCGAAGTCCATTATCATCTTTCCTTGTGGCTCCATTGAACCCGCAAGCGCAACCGCTATCATATCGGTAATACCTGCCTGAGCTGCCTTAAGAGCATCTGGGGGGATGTCCTTTGCCTTTGTCTTAACCACAAAATGTGCTAGCCTCTCCGTTATCACCTTTTACCCTCCTTCATATAATTTATAAATTTTTGGTAGAGGCGATGGTTATTACCGAGGCGTTTCCCATCTTTATTTCCTCCAGCTTTTTACTAACTGGTACTGGACGTACCACTTGAGCTCAAGCTTGCCAGAAAACTCGGCCTTGATTGCCGCCCGGAACGCTGCCAGTTCTTTACTTTTCGCATAGTTCTCATAGGCTTCGATGTTTTTAAAAAGAACTACCAACAGATA
>Ga0315295_10000146_pt1 | contig 58833 bp, 74 predicted proteins | sample YL17G14_0_MG_FD_204453 | JGI IMG/M metagenome (GOLD analysis project Ga0315295, IMG submission 204453) | Sediment microbial communities from Yellowstone Lake, YNP, Wyoming, USA - YL17G14_0 | ecosystem: Environmental > Aquatic > Freshwater > Lake > Sediment | place: USA: Wyoming | collected... | reverse complement strand
GTGATTTTCGTATAATGACTAACACAAGAGAACATAAGAATTGTGATTCGTGCAAAAAAGCCCTGATTAAAGAAGAAAAGGAATTTCGGAGAATAGAAGAAGAATACGATGACTAATTTGTGGCGGGGTGAGGGTGGGTTAGACGGAGGTGGCTTGGAGAAACCTCAGCCTAATGCCAAACAGCGGATAGGATGCGTATCGACTCAGACATGGTTCGCTGAGGAGCAAATCTGAGCGATAGAGGACGCATGGGCCGTCACTGGCCCACCCAACCCCCAACCTAATTCGGGAAAGGAGAAAGTATGAATACGGAAATTGGAGTATTTTTAAGTCTTGGAGTATTGCTGATTGCTAATCTGATAATCCTTGCACTTAACCTCAAGCTCTACACAGAGTTTTTTAAGCAGTTGAAGAAATAGATTCGTGGCGGTGGAGGGCAAAATGGAAGTTTGGAAACCTGATTTAACAGAACAGAAGTATATTAAACTGGTCATGTCAATGTCTGTTGATTGTCTAATGAACAAAGGGACGAACACCGCAAAAGCATACACACAGAATCTTAGGACTATTGCTGACCTGATTGATGAGTACAATCAGCCTAAAGAATAATTCGTGGCGGTGGAGGGTGAGGGCAATAGACACGCCTATCCCTTGGCAGTGTGATACTGTAGGCTCCCAAAGCCGCCACGACCTAAAGGAGATGACATGAAATGCTTACTATTCCATAAATGGAAAGATACTTCAGTACCTGTTCAGGGTAGAAGAAACATAGACCACTATAATGAGCAGGGACAGCTCTGTATAGAGCAAGGACCAGAAGAAACATTCTATCCAAATCCCGAAGGTCCTATCTATCCTACCCGAGAGTGTACTAAGTGTCACAAACGTCAGTTTCAATACGGAGCGAGATGGATATGAAGAAGGAGGAGTGACATGGGAGAACAACTATATGTGATCGCGACAATGGAGACATCTTTGACTCAGCCGTTAGTCACCAAGTCAGAGTTTATAAGGCGGTTGGACGGTGCATTTCGTGAAGCATTTTGCACTCTGACTGAGAAAATGGATTGGGATAAGGTGATTGAGATTGTGCTACACGGCACGGAGAAGGAGCAGCCGAGTACAGAAGATATTAGGCGAATGCGTGGAACCATTGTGTCCGATGGCAAACGTGAGCCTAGGGAGTGAAGCATGATTATCAAAAAATTTCCAGAATTCTTAGACTCAGTCCATAACATCAAAACATCAGAAATTCCGCTAAGTCTAACAGCACGACTTAAATGTCAGAACTGTGGGCTTTTTTGTAGAGCTATCCTATGCCCTCCTCATCTTTGGCTCACATATCCTCAATTCAAGTCATACAAATCCACAAGAGAATTCCTATTAAGTTTCAGTGTAGCAAAGATCTTTGTTTGGAAAAATAATGGTACACGTTCTTGGAAAATTGATAAAGAAGAGCTAAATCACATTGACTTTAGAATCAAAAAGGGCAAAGAACTTAAAGGCACTGAAATGGCCCAAGCAAAAGAACTTACGAAATTGATGAGGCAATTTCGTAAACTGTATAAGAAAAATAATTATGAAGTCTTTGGTTTTATTCCAGGCCATTGTGACTTCTGTGCTGGCAAATGCCCTAATAGAGATAATCCACCATGTTTAAAGAGAGGGATGCCTAGTCTAGAATCTGTAGGAATAGATGTCTATAAACTTCTCAAAAAACTCGGAGTTAAATTCGAGTATCCTGTGATTAACTATTTAACCCAAGTAACAATGTTATTGATAAGGAGGAAATAATGCCTTGGGATCATTTTTGTCCTGAATGTTCGGCGACCCTCCTCGGAGGGATGACAGATATAGAAGAAGAAATGGTAAAGGAGTGGCATTGGTATGACGGAAAGATTGTTTTTTGTCCTATGTGTAAAAAATATTTTGAAATAGAGACGAATCAAGAGAGACATCCGACTATTGCAGATTGGGAATCAGGAAAGGTTGTAATGGGAGGATAATTGTATGGTTAAATTGACTCATTTGCATTCATTGGAAGAAATAAAGAAAGCGGCATTTCATGCTTGGAGATTAGTATATGCAATTCATACATGCTATTGGAAATTGGGAAATCCTATATATACTATTCCGGGATCTTCACTTCCTTGTGGTCCGAGAAAAGAAGTCTTATTAGAAACAGATAAACCAATTGCTTTTATCAAAGCTGCAGAAGATAATCCTTCCTTTTATGGAAAACATGGGCTTGATTCATTTGTCGCTGCTTACCATGGAAATATTGTTACTGAGGATGGACGACCCACTAGTTTTAAAACATGGAATGAATACGATAATCTTTTAGATCAGGAGGGCATTAAGATGAAAGTACTCCATTGCGACATTTGTGATATAGATAAGGATGTTTCAATCCAAAGACTTGAAGTGTCATATGAATCGGATGGGGCTGGCAGTAAAGCTACTGTTTCTGAATTTGCTGAACTTTGCCCTAAGTGTCATGTTTCTGTCCTCAAAACCGTATTTACGTCCGAACTTAAAAAATTTGAAGTAAATAGACTTTTTATGGACATTGTTAGAAGTAGATACAGTGAAAGAGTGAGAGTAGCATCTGGGAGGACTTAATATGAAACAAATAAGGAGGAATAAATGGAAAGGAAAGCTACTTGGTATTGGAGAATTTGGTGGTGGTTTGGCTATCATGGATTATATCAAATTAACTGGTGGCTTAAAAAGAAAGGTTATCTGTCAGATGAATTGGAAGTTAGACTTTTTAAAAAGGAGGGAACCATTGTCTTGGCAACATTTGTGATCATGTTCATACTAGGATTTGTCACAGGAATGTTAGGAGGTTGATATGGGATTCGATCTAATAGAAAGTTTAACAATTAAAAATGCTGAGATAGATCTTAAACGCAAACTATGTTTTCTGTATCAATTTAAAAGAGCAGGATTTTCTAAAGAAAAATTTACAAACTGGTTCAATGGAAGAACCATGGATGTTTATGAATACACTGGGAGATTCATGCCAGCTAAGAAATGTCCTTGGTGTGGAAACTTATTTAGATTAGCTCCTCGTGATAGAATAGAACATTTAAGGGAACATGGTAAAAAGGAATTCGATATAGAAACCATTAAACTTTCACAAAAAGCATACCCCCTGCTTCTTCAAGAAATTAGGGGCGGATATTATGACGCATTGCTATTTCTTATGCGTCGTGATTGTCAATACTGCATCACCCCTAATGCGGAAGGGCGAAAAGGCAAATGCAGTATCCCAATGTCTGCCAGAGATAAACCACGATCAATTAAACTCCTAGGTTTGATTTTTGATGGGTTCGACATTTCTAAGTACAGTGATAAATCTATTGCAATAGTTTACAAAGCCTAGTTGAAACCATACATTTTAAGTTTGCATCGGCAAATCCTATTTGGTATTATGTACTTGTGTGAGAGGCAAATAAAAACTAAGGAGGGAATGGCAATGATAGAACTACTTGAGAACAAACAGTATTTTTTCAAAAGGCTTGACGATTTTGTTGAAGTTGTCAAAGAGGAAGACTCAAAGAAAAGTTTTCAAACAGTCCAGTTTGCAGATTGGTCAATGACGGAAGATGGATTCAAGCTTGGCAAAAAGGTACACAAGATGAAAGATTCTGGAATGAAAACCCTTTTAAGACTCTTTAAGATGCCAGTTAATTTCTATTATGATACATCGCCAACAGACATGTTGGTCAGAGATGTTAACCGAATGAAAAAAGAATACACTCCGGATAGTGAAATGACAGTCTATTTTTCTGGCGGAGATGTTAGGGCCGTATCCAGACCAGATGTTGGTCATATTGAAAACCACCAAAAACTTCTTGATTCTCTTGGATCGTTAAGAGGGCAATTCCACAGAGCAAGTTTCAACGATTATGGCATTAGAGTAATGACTTCTGATGCTGATAAGCCGATCAAGGTAGAAAAAGGAGACATTATTAACTTCGGGATGGAAGTCATGTATAGTGATATCGGTTATTATCCTGCAACCGGCTACCCATTCCTTAACAGACTTATTTGCACGAATGGTGCTGTTATGCAAGAAAAGTCTGACTTTCTAACAGGCTTTAGATTCCAACACTCCATCAAAACACCAGAAGATGCCTTCCTAAAACTCATTCATGACAGCGTACAAAAAGTCGGAGCAGATAGCAAAGTCCTTAGCAGCACATTTAAGGCCATGAAAGATAATACAGTTAAGGTTCTTCACAATGGCGAAATTCAGATGAAGAAAATAAGAGGAGCTATGGGTTCCGACGAATTTGACAAACATGAAATAATGATTAAAAAAATTATCGAAAAAGGCAGCAAAGAAAGGGTTGTCATTAACCCAGATCTTAATCTGTATGAGGCGCTTGATTTAACCACTAGGACAGCCAAAAAATTTCATCATCTTGAAAGAAGGAAGATAGAAAGTCTTGCTGGTGGGCTAATCACGATGTCAGCTAAACAATTCGTACACTAAGGAGAATAATATGGACTTAATAAATCTTTGTAAAGAGAAAGAAAAACAAATAGCAAATGACACTTCTCTTAACTTAATTGTTTCAGCCACTTCGTTGGGTATAGAAAAAATTTCCAAGGAGGATATTAATGATGGATGTTCTACAAGCGAAAGCGGAACTGAAGGTAATCTCGGAACAACTTAAAAAAGAACTTGTTGAGTTTGAACGACATTCTGGGCTAACAATTAGGAACATTTCAATTCAAAGATATCAAAAGATGGAAGGCAGTCAAATAATGAATGTATATCTTTCCGCAGGATTTGACGAAGAAGATAATCCGTTATTAAATTCCACAAAATCTTTAGAGGGATAAAATGTGGGGTCAATGGATAGTATGGCTAATGTATTGTGATGAATTTGAAGAAGAATTAGCAAATGGTGGTGGAGAACCAACATATAGTATGTGGCTTTCCGTGCAGCCGACAAATATCCGGAGGCGTTATGCAGTCAACAAACATTAATCAAGCCTTTATACGATCTCTTACAGATCTTAAAACTTTAGGAAACAAGTTTCCCGTAAGGGGAAGAGATACTGTAGAATTGTTAGATTATTATTTCAGCATCACAAATCCTAGACATAGGATACTAACGTGCCCATTCAGATTCAATAATATTATGGCAACATTGGCTGAACTTGTCTGGGTTTTTGCTGGCAGAAATGATATGCGATATCTCAAAAGGTTTCTTCCCAGCGCACTTGATTATAGTGATGATTCCTATACATGGAGAGGAGCCTATGGCCCCAGAATATATGGAACAAATGATTATGGTATCTCTCCATACGACCAGTTACGAACAGTAATTGAAGCTCTGAAAAAAGATCCATACACCAGACAAGCGATCATCATAATTCCCGGAGCGTTTGATTATGATCCTGCCTTAAATACCAGAGACAGACCCTGCACCGTTTTTATTCAATTTCTTTTTAGAGATAATAGGCTTCACTGCTTTGTTAAAATGAGATCTAACGATGCAATCTGGGGATGCTTTAACATCAATGTTCTTGAATGGACTTTCTTGCAAGAAGTGGTTGCCTCTATCCTGGGGTATGAGTCGGGGATATACCACCACAACGCCGTTTCATTTCATTATTATGATGATTTCGAAAAAAGGGTAGATAGGATCCTTTCTGTAGAAACTCCTTATGATGTGTACTCCTTTGAAAATATCTCCCCAAGACCACTAAGTTTTACTTCTCTAACGAGATTTACGCAGGCAATGGCAGATGGATGTGCAGGAATTGAAGCTGTTGATAATGGATTAAGCTTTATAGAAACCAAGCACATAATAGAAGTCATAAGCCAAAGCTTTGGGATACCAATTCTTTCCTATCTTATTCCTCCAATGGCTTTTTCCTTTCTAAAACGCTGGGAAGCTAAAATTGCTATAGATTTAATCAACAACGATTATGTATCGCCAGATATTCAAGTTGCCTGTTTCGAATATATTCATAGACATCTTAGAAAGCAGTCAGAGTTAATAGAAACTTCTACGAAGCTTGCTTATGTTAATGAGTCTATGAACTATTTAATGGAAGTTATAGAAACTAGCCGTTATATAGGTTCCCCAATATCTATAGGAACTCACGCCTTTATACTCTCTCAATACAAATAAGGGGAAATATGGACTTAGAAAAGGTTACGAATGCATTTACTCCTTATGGAATTCATATCCACGAAACTAAATCAATCAACAAAGAGGCTGCGATTTTATACACAAATAAAGGCCCAATTGGATTTTATTCTTCAAGATATGAATTTAGGGAGCTTGGTGAAACAAATATTCCTTTCAGTATTTATCAAGCACTACCGAGTGAGGTTAAGAAAATACTTATCTTGTTTAAAGATAAGCTATATTGGATTGATAAAGATAAGATCCCCAAATCACCAAGAATTAACAAGAAATTAAAGCTTGTAATTCTCCCAATACACCTATCCTTATTAGAACCATTTGAAATAGTCAGACCATCCCACCCAAGCTTTTTTCTACATCTGCATCTGCATTCAGACTATTCAATTCTGGATGGAGTAACCCAATGTAAAAGCTATCTTGCAAAAGCCCACGAATTTGGAATGCCAGCAATGGCTGTCACAGATCACGGAAATGTTTCTGCTCATATGGAACTTCAACTTAGGTCTAAAGAATTTGGTGTTAAACCTATCTTTGGAGTTGAAACTTATATAACCAAAGATGCTTCAAAAAAAGATGGGGATCATAGATCTTCTAACCATATAGTTTTATTAGCTAAGAATGATATAGGATATAAGAACCTTTTGATCCTACAAAAATTTTCATGGGCTCCTGAAAATTATTATTATCGTCCAAGGATAGATTTTAAAACTCTGGCAGAGCATAGGGAGGGGCTCGTGGTACTTACGGCATGCCTAAAGGGTTTAATTGCCAAGGAGGTACTCCGAGAGCGCTTAGACCTTGCACAAAAGAGGCTTGTTTGGCTACAAAAACTCTTTGCCGAGGATGTATATTTAGAGATCCAAATGCACCAAATCATCTATGAAGAAAAAGATATCCAAGCCATTTATAATCAAGCTCTCCTACATTTTTCTGATAAATTAGGTATGAGAACTGTGTTAACTAATGATGTTCATTATCTAGAAGAAGGTATGGGCAAGGTGCAAAGCAAGGTGATTAAAATGAAATCAGAATCTGACCTTGCAGAAACATATTGCGATTCAATATGGTTTAAAAACTATGAAGATATGAGGAGCACTAGAAATGAACGATGCCCTTACATTTCAAAGACTCAATTTAATCAGGCTGTTGAAGCGACATTTGAAATTGCGGATAAATGCGACTATGAGATTCCAACAGGCGGCCTTAGAATTCCAAAAATCGATGTTGGCCTTTTCCCTAAGTATGAGCAAGGTTTCACAGAACTTGACTATCTTCGCTTCAGAATTAAACAAGGTTTGGCAAAAAAAGAACTTAGTGGACTTCTTTCAACCACAAAGGAAGAATACCTTAAAAGAATTGAAATCGAGATAGATGCCTTTGTTAAAATGGATGTTATTTCATACATATTCATATACGACGATCTTATCCGCTATCTCAAAAAGCAAGGCTGTCTATGTTCTCTAAGAGGTTCTGCAAATGGAAGTGTGGTGCTTTGGCTCATCGGATTATCAATTGTTGACCCTCTCAAATTTAATATCCTCTTTGAAAGATTCATTAGCCCTGCCAGAATAGAAGCAAGAATGGCCGATATAGATATTGACTTAGACATCTCACATAATTTTCGTGACATTGCTGTTAACTATCTGAAAGAAAAATATGGTGAAGAAAATATATGTTCAGTAGGGAGTTTTAATAGAACACAGTTAAAAGCTGCCATAAAAGGATTAGCTAGAGCAGAAGCAACTCAATTAAAAAAGAAAATAGAACTTGCTAAAACAACTGCTCGTAAAGAAGAACTAGAAGCCAAACTAATACCATTTTCATTTCAAGAAATGAATAAGCTTACTAAAGCAATGCCAGATACCATAGATGAGATTCCTGGGTCTTCAGTAGAGCCTTGGTTTGAACAAAACAAGACTTGGATTGATAAATATGTCCGTCCAATATTAGGCAATGCTTATGCAGAATCATTACATCCTGCCGGGATAGTTATTTCTCCAGAACCATTACATCATTGGTTGCCGATCAGAACTAATAAACTTTCTGTAGATAAGGGAGGCTCTAGAGTTTTTGCTACCCAATGGGAAAATTCGCATACTGGAGTTGAACATCTTAATGAACGTGGTGTAATGGTTATGGATGTTCTTGGAGTTAAAACACTGAGCATCCTAGACCAAACAATGAAGCTAATTAAAGAGCGACATGGCATTAAGATTACTTTAGAAACCATTCCATTAGATAATGACCAAGTCTACAAAACTTTATCTAAGGGAGAAAATATAGGTTTCTTCCAGCTAGGTAAAGAATCTCTTAAGGGTTTATTTCGAAAAATCAAACCAGACAATATAGAAGATCTCATCTTTATGATTGCTGCAGATCGTCCAGGCCCATTAGCTTCTGGAGCATTTGAGAAGTATGCTGCCAGAAAGCATGGGGAAGAAGACGTAACTTATATCCATAAATCTTTGAAACCAGTTCTTGAAGATACTTTAGGCGTGCTTACTTATAGCGAACACATTATGAAAACAGCATCTGCCTTCGCCAAAATGAATCCAATAGATTCAGAAAAGATGAGGAAGATAATCAAGTCTAAAAAGAAGGAAGACTTTCTCCAGTTTAAAGAAAGATTTATAAAAGGAGTCACATCATCATGGAAAGGAGAAACAAACATTCAAGGAAAAGCCGAAAAAGTTTGGGATGATATGATGGGTTTTTCAGAATATGCCTTTCCAAAAGCACATGCTACTTCATATGCATTAATAGCCAATGCCACTCAATATCTCAAGGTACATTATCCTACCGAATTTTTCTGTGCTTTTCTGGAAGAAGCCACTGATGATGAATATGCCTTGATCAAAAGTGTTTCAGAAAAGTATTACAATGTGAAGTATATGTTGCCAGAAATCAATACAAGTAAACCAAAGTTTACGATCCATAATAATAAGATCGTGTGGTCTTTAAAGTCTATTAAGGGCATAGGCTATAAAGCCGCCTTAGAGATATCTGAAAAACAACCATTCAAATCATTTGAAGACTTTTTTGAACGTATAAACAAAAGAACAATAAATATCAGAGTAATGAAAACTTTAGTCATCTCTAATGCATTTAGAAAGTTTGAAAAAAGAAATGCAGTTGCAAAGATCTTAAATAAATTAAGAGGTGCTAAGGAAATTGAACAACTAAGCTTTCAAGAATGGCAATTAGAATCCAGTAAAATAATGCCTTACATTAAGCAATCAGTAAGAGAATTATTCCCTGCAGAAACGGACAATGCCATGACTTTTGAACGGTTCTCAGAATTAAGAAAAGGCCAACGTGTCCTCGTTGCCGGAATAATAGAAACCATAAGAAGCGTGAAGAGCAAACGTGGCATGATGATCATAATGAAAATTTCAGATTCTGGTGAGAATTTTAATGTTGTTTGTTGGAATGATATGTATAAAAGATTAGTCGCAAAACAAATCATGTTAAATGCTGGATCAGCCATTAAAGTTTCAGGATTCAAGGGCGAATCTTATATGGGGGAGCAGCAAATCGCTCTTGGCTCAGAAAAGGAATCCTACATTAAAATCCTCAGATAGATCTTCTCAAGAAACCAAAATCATTAAGTTGCATTTTTAAGTTAGAACTTGTATTATAAAATACGTAGAAATAACTAACCTATTATTGAAAAGGAGAAAAAAAATGAGGAAAAAATCTTTGGCGATGGTTGGTCTGGCGTTATTAATCGTAGCAGTTTTTTGCACAATGGCAGAAGCATCCCCGTTTTGGACTTTCGATCCAAATCCAGGGGTAACTGTCTACAAACTTACTGGACCTTCATGGGTTCCCGCATCGGTCACGGCTCAAGCGGATGGTAGTCTGAAACTGGACGTTGGTGCTGCGTCAGTTGGAACGAGTAACCTAACTTCTCAAGCGTGTTCGGTAGATCCGATATGGGGGGAACAGTGCAATGCTGCACTCCCTTTTTCCTTTACAAGACCAGCAAAGCCAGCTACGTCAACTGGGGGAAAACTGGTTCCATGAGTATCCTAACAGAGACTTACGTATTGGAGCGTAGGCCATGAAAACTTTTCTGTTCGCAGTAATGATGTTGTGGGCCGGTGTTGCCTCTGCGAGTCCATGGGTAGTGTGTGACCCACAATCAGACACGCTCGGATTCTCATATACGATGGATAGTGCGACGTGGGTAGATACTGCCTACAATGCGCGAATATGCAGTGATGGTCCATGCGCGGATGTTGCTGAGATTGGTTGGGTTACACCTGGAGATCATAGTATGGTGGTTAAGGCATTCAATAACAACGGTGAAGGAGGCACACGTTTAAACAGTGATACTGTCCCTTTTTCATTCACGAGACCATTTCCGCCATTGAACTCGACTGGAGGAAAACTAATTCCATAAACCTTAATGGAGGGCAAGGCTAATTTTAGGAGGTGATTTTAATGCCAGAAGGATATGAGAAAATGAGGGATGAGTTTATCAAGGAAGGTATGGGTGAAAAGAAAGCTAAAGCAAAAGCCGCTGCAATATGGAATGATAAAAACCCAGACAATCCAGTAACTAGATCTCACAAGGATGAGGCTGAGCCAAATGGAAAAATACTCGATGGAGACATTGGCAAAATTCTTAAGGAAGATCCGAAGACTATCATACCTTGAGAGATGTTCCAATACTTTGCATATACAAAGATATCCGGTTGCTGAACATACATTCTATACTGCCTTTCTAACCATGCTTTTTGCAGATTTAGAAAATCGAAGATGGCTCATTGAAGAAGGTGTGGTAGAATATTACAATGCAGAAAAAGCCTTGAGAAAGGCTTTAATTCATGACCTTGAAGAATCAATAACTGGTGATATTCTTTACCCAATCAAAAACGAAGATAAAGAATTTAGTCATGTAATTAAAGCCATTATTGGCAATATAGTCGATAGGGAATTATTCGAAGAACTTCCTAGACATATTAGAGAAATGTATGAACGATTATGGCATGAATCAAAGGATGAATCTAGGGAGGGGAAATTAATTTCTGCAATGGACAAACTTGAAATTCTTCTTTATGCGGATAGTGAGATCTCTTTAGGTAATCATTCTCTCAATATCATTCATGAGAAAGCTAAAGAAATATTATTGAGAGATTTTGAGGATATTATAACCTTGCAACTCTTCATAAAATCTATGAAACTGGAGGATTAATTAAAGAGATATGCGTAAAGTAACTTATCTTTCCCTTGAAGAAAAAGATTGGGAAAGACTTGAAGAACTCAGAATCAGATTAGATGTTAACAGAAGTCGTGCAATGGTTATAGCTGTAAACTTTTTATATGCCCTGATGGTTAAAGAAAAGCCTAGCGAGATTTTAGTAGGAAACAAAGTTTCCACTGAGTTTGAGAGAATCCTCAGGCTCGACAGTGTTATTAATCATAAAGAAAAATTAGGAGGTGATGAACATGGGTAAAGGAAAACCAAAACCAAAACCGTGCTAACAATTTAATTTAGGAGGGCATTAAAATGGGAGAATTGACGTGGCTGTCAGAAGAAGGGGATTCTAAACTCATTTGGGATCCAGCAAATCAAGATGAATGTGATGCTGCTGAAGATCAATTCAATACTCTAATCGAAAAGAAATTCAAAGCCTACGAAGTTAAAAAGGATGGTAGCCAAGGAAAAGAAATTAAAAGGTTCAATTCCTTGGCTGGCAGAATAATCATGGTTCCTCCACTTGCGGGAGGATGATATGGCTCCTTATTCTTCTTCTTCAACTTCAAGTACAGATAATACAGTTTGGAGAACTTGGACTTCGACATCTGTAACTTACACTTCTTCTCCATCAACAGATAGTTCATGGACTACCTGGAATGGTGCAAGCAATACTCAAATCTATCAAAGGAATGATGTCCAATGGCACTACTGGATAACTTACACTGAAGCTCCTAGAAGAATGGCGAATGAAGAAGTTAACAGGCAAAGTCAAGAGGCACAGCGTAGGCAACAGGAAGATCAACAAAGACGGTGGAGTGAGATTCAAAAGAAGAAAGAGCTTGCTGAGAAGAAAGCTCAAGAATTACTTAAACTTTTCCTAGGAGAAAATCAATTTATTAAGTTTGAAAAAACACAAAAATTGCTTGTAAAAGGAAGTCATAACGGGTTATACTTACTTAGCATGGGGGGTTATGTGAAAAAGATTAAGGAAAAGGAGAAGGAAATGCAGAATTATTGTGTCCATGTAACTCCTTCCTTTAAACAAAACCTTCCAGAAACCGATAATTTGATAACTCTTCTACTTGGTCTTCAAAATAATGAAAAAGAAGTTATCAAATTGGCAAATATCAAACATACTGAACCGCTAATTTCTCTAGAAGAAATTGCGACCATTCAGTAGAAGGAGGTAGATTTGGGAATACATTTAATTAATGGCGGACATAGTTTAGTTGGTAGAACGCCAGACACCCAATCTGGTCGCGCACGTTCGATTCGTGTTGTCCGCTCCAATAAAATTCTAAGGAGGGCTTTTTATGATTCTGTTAGATGTTGCAAAAGAACTTAAGAACAGAGGCTATGGCGAAATACCTACACCGGATCTCGTGGGTGTTCTTAGAGATGGATTTAAAGCGATCGCAGAAATGGCCGCAGCAACGGGCGAAGAATTTTCTCTGCAAGTTCCTAGATTTGGGACATTTAGAGTCCTGAAAAGGAAAGCAAGAGTGGGCTTTAATCCGCAAACCAAAGAGAAGATTAACATTGAAGAGAAACTTATCTTCAAACTGAGAGTTTCCTCAAAACTCAAAGGGGAAATGTCTGGGCTAGTAGGGAAGAAGACTATCCAGAAAAAGGTGAAAAAAGAAAAAAAGAAAAAGTAATATAGTCAAAAGCAACAAAGACCCGTCTAGTCACCCTAGATGGGTCTTTGTTTCGGGAGTTTAAAGTGAAAGAAAAAACTGTTAAGGAAGTCTTAACAATCCATTTTGAACCTAAAGATGTCAAAGACATAGAAGCAGATGTAGATGTCATAAGTCTGTATGAAGAATTAGTTATGACCGATGATATAGATGCAGACCTAGATAAATCTCATGTTATGTATAGTTTCTGTGTCATGCTAGGAACGGAATTTGAACATCAAGCAAACAAAACAGAAGCAAAGCTTGAAGCATGGTCTGGAGAAAGGTGGAGAAAATATAAAAATTCAGTTAGCAAAAAATATACTGACAATGATGCTAAGAGAAAAATTGAAAGCGATCCACATTATTTAAAAGCGAAGATACAAATATCCAAGTATAGAAAGTTGTCTAAACAATTAATCTTTGGAGGCGGGAAAGCATTAGAACTTAAATCAAAGAATCTTAGTTCTAGAATATATAGAGAGTATAAAGCACTTATGGGTGACTTTAATGTCAGGGGAGAGGATTCTAAAGACGTAGGATCTTTTATTAAGGAAAGGATTAAAGCGAAGAGGAGAAAATGACATGGCTAAGATGGGAAAGGTAAGTTCAAAAGCAGTTAAAGAAGAGAAGGAAAAAAGAGAATCTTGGGGAAATCGTCCTAATTTCCATAAGTGGAAAGGCGGGGCTAATTTTATGAGAATGATGCCTCCCCCTGATGGAATGGACATCCCATGGATCCTTTCCAGAAGACATTTCGGGCTAGGCCCGAATGGAAAAGGATTCACACAATGTACCGAAACTGGAAAAGATTGTTATGCTTGCAGGCAGGTCAAGATTAAGGGGCAATCCAAAAACAAAGCAGATAGGAAACTAGCAGATCGTCAAAAGGTCGGTTCTGCCAACGTATTCCAAATGATAGATGTTACTCCACTCTATAGCAAGAAAGGTAAAAATAAATATGTAGCAGATAATCCTCCTCCCGATTGTTGGGGGAACATATTGGTAGATGAGGATGGGGATCCAATTAAAAAATGCCAAAGATGTTCGTGGGCGGAAGCTTGCAAAGAAGGTATTTCACTTGGTAGCCTTAGTGGACAAAGGATAGATGATGTATCTGATTACTTTGACGATGATACGGATATAACATCTCTTAAAGAAGGTTTTAACATTAGGGTTACAAAAAAAGGCAAGACCTTCGGAAATACTTCATACACTATAGATTGTGGTGACGATTATAAGTGGGCTGTTCCAAAATTTATGCGAGAAGTTATCAAGGAAAAGTTTCAAGACATAAGACAGCTAATCAAGCCAGCAACCGCTGAAGAAACAGAAGCAGCATACAAAGGAAAAACTGGCGGTGATGAAGATCTTCCAGAATGCTTTGGAGAGTTTGCCAATAAAAAGAAATGTAAAAAATGTACCTATGCAGATGTTTGTCAAGAAGAAGCAGATTTGGATGAAGAAACCGCTGAAGAAGATGATGAGGAAGTGGAAGAAAAACCTAAGAAAAAGAAAAAAGAAACAATGAAGCCTAAGAAAAAAGCATCTAAAGATGATGAAGATGATGAGGACGAAGAAGAGGAAGAAGACGATGACGATGAAGAAGCCGACGAAGGCGAAGAAGAGGAAGATGACGAAGAAGACGAAGAGGATGATGAAGACGCTGACGGAGAAGATGACGAAGAAAGTTCCGCAGACATCCTAGAATCTATGGATAGAAAAGAGCTCAAGGAATTTATTAAATCGAACGATTTAGAAGTTAAAGTAACAAAAGACATGACCGAAAAGAAAATTCGCAAAGCAATCATGGCAGCCCTGAGTGACGAAGATGAAGAAGAAGATGAGGAAGAGGAAGATAGGGCTAAGGATATTAAGAAAAAACTCAAAGATAAAGCTAAAAAGAAAAATAAAGGATAGTTTATGAGCAAAAATACCAGAACAAAACTGATTAGTTCTATTATAACTGCTTCAAACAAGCAATTTGGGTCAGGCACTACTCAGATTTTGTCATCTGGAGGCGTTACTTCCAAGGTACTTAAGACTATCTCAACTGGTTCTCCCGAACTAGACATGATTCTTGCAAGAGATTTAGATGGCAATTACGGCATGCCTGTCGGGAGAATAGTTGGGATAAGTGGCATGGAAGCTAGTGGCAAAACAACGCTTCTGATGATGCTTATGAAAAATGTTCAACGTATGGGAGGACTAGCAATCCTAGTAGAAACGGAGCATGCCTTCGACCCTGCTTATGCAAAGTTACTAGGTATTAACCTTGATGAGCTAGTCCTATCACAACCAGACTACTTAGAACAAGGTCTAGATCTTATGATGCTATATGCTAAACAATTTAGACAGGCAAAGGCAGAGTTTGTTGCACATTCAAAAGAACCATGGAGTGTTCCAATGTTTATAGGTTTTGATAGTATTGCAGGAGTACCTACTAAGTCTGAATTTGAATCAACTTCATTTGAGAGTAATGCTGCAATAGCTCTTCATGCGAGAAAATTATCTGGTTTTTTTAGAACAATTAACGGGTTAATTGCTAGACAACAAATTTGTCTCGTTTGCACTAACCAACTCAAAACAGATATGAATGTTAAGTGGGGAAATAAAGATACAGAGTTGGGTGGAAGGGCTTTAAAATTTCATGCAACCGTTCGCTTAGATATTAGAAGAAGAGGCTTTATTAAGGAAACAAAAGATGGAGATCCAATAGGAATAGAAACTACTGTTAAGACAGTTAAAAACAAAACTATGCCTCCATATAAGAGCGTGGTTGTTCCAATTATATTTGGCGAAGGCATTAGTTATTCAAGATCACTATTTAATGCTCTTCTCTCTAGAGGCATTATTGAAAAGAAGAAGAAAACATATTCTCTAGAATATAAAATCAAAGGGAAGAATGGAATCAAGCACATCAAAATTAGTGAAGTTGGTTTAAAGAATTTCAAAAATGCACTTCAAGAGAAAATACAAAACTCTCCACTTTCTAGACAAAAATTAGAAAGGTTATTGTATCGTCATGAAAGTAAAGTACATCAAGCAGGGTGAAATTGACAAGTTAGAAATTGACTCTGGCTTTGTAATTGCCGGAGATATTCATCTTTATAACCATTATCCATATAGCAGTCCAATATCCCAAAATTCTTCATATTCACTAAGACTTAATGACATAAGTAGGGCTCTTTATAAATGTGGCGCAACAGCAAGACATTTAAAAGTTCCACTTATCCTGAATGGAGATTTATTGCAAACTGGTTCTTATGATCATGCAACGCTCCATTCGCTGACAATGTTTCTCAAAACATTTTCAGATGTTCAAATGTATATTAACACTGGGAATCATGACACAGAGTCTGGATATTCTATGATTGCTCCTCTAGTTAATTTCAGAGACAATACAAATCATCTTGTAATCACCACATCAATCATATCTCCATTGATAAATTCTAGCAAACATCATCTAGTATTTATGCCATATATGTCTAAAAAAGACACGCTAGATAAACTTAAAAAGATAAGCGAGTTTTTCCAACCAAAGAATGATTATATTTTAATCATACATAACACCTTTGCTAGTTCTAGATTTGCAAACAATACCATATCTATGTCTGGGATAAGCCCAAAACTCTCCATATTTAGAAAATTTAGTATGGTCATTGCCAGTGATGTTCATAAATATCAAGAAATAATGAATGGTCACGGCTTTTATACCTCTTCATTAATTCCACTAAATTTTGGAGAACGAACTAAAGAGCACGGATTCCATATTATTGATCTTGGTAAAAACACTCGATACTTTGTTATACCAAATGCTCCGCGCTTTAAACAATTGGCTCTCTCGGCCATTAGGAGCATGCCTCAGACCCAACTTAAGACCAAGGTTAGGGGTAACATTATAAAGGTAGTAGATGATAACTTTAATAGGTCTAAACCGACCGATAAAGAAAAGGTTAGAGACCTATTAACTTCTAAGGGAGCCATATATGTGGCATTTTCATCTGCCAAATATCTCACGCCTCAGGATGCCATTAGAACTCCAGTGGTTAAGACTACAGAGAGTAAAGAAACTATTGTGACTAGGTATGCAAAAAAATTAGCTAAGGAACATAACCTTAATTTGGCGAAGGCAGAAGAATCTGGTATTAAAATTCTAAAGGCAGCTGAAATTAAATCATCCAGAGAAAGAGAGGAGAAATGAAAGAAACTACAAAAGATTGCGATTGGGTAGCTTTAGAAAAAGAAACCAAAAATATTCTACTTGTTTTTAATGGTAAAAAACAAGTTCTAAGACTAATATTAAGACTAGTAGCTAAACTATGGGATGACTTTGATATAATTAAACCGTTCTTAAGAATAAGGTCGAACCAAATCATAAAAACAGAGGAGAACTTAAATGACATGCGTAGTAGGAGTCGTTGATAAAAAGAATAAAGGAGTTGTAATCGGGGCAGACGATGGTTCTGTGCAAGGCAACCTCTTAAGACTAAGGCGTGACTGTAAAGTCTTTAAATTACAAAAGAATATGATTGCAGCCTTTACTGGTTCATTCAGAATGGGCCAAGTTATAGGATTAACTGCTCAAGAAAATCAAACTCAGGCTTCTCTTCTAGAAGAAAAAGATATCAAACCTTTTCTTTTGAACATTTTTATTCCAATGTTGGTAACAGTTCTTGAAGCCAATAGGTGCATAATTAAAGACAGCGGTCAATGGAAGATGCCAGGAGAATTAATGATCGGAATTAAGGATAAATTATTTGTCATAGGATCTGATTTTCAAGTAGCGAGCTATCAAGATCCATATACCGCTCTAGGTGTTGGTAAGAAATATGCTTTAGGTTTTTTAAGAGCAGTAATGGGGTTTGGTGATCTAACAGATTACTTTTCAAGAGGCGGTCTTGATACTATACATGATATAGTATTCAAAGCAATAGAAATAGCAGGATATTTTGATCAAAGAATAACTGCCAATAGCATCACGACTATGGCGACATGGAAATAAAATGCTTAGGCTAGAAAAATTACATTTAAAGAATTTCATCACATATGAGGATCAAGTTGTTAATTTCAACAAGTTCTTTGTTGACAGCAACATACTCCTCATTTATGGGAAAAATTTAGACGACATATCTTTCGCATCAGATAATGGTGCTGGCAAGAGTATTTTATACCAAGCAATATTATTTGCCTTGACTGGCAGGACTACCAGAGGAACAAGCCCTGACTTATTGGTTGGTAAGTTTGCCAAGAGTATGTCTTGTTCACTAAACATCATCGATTCAGATAGTAATAAAATTTGGATTAAAAGATATAGAAAAAATGCTAATTTTGGTAATGAACTAAGGCTCAAGGTCAATGGCAAAGAAATAAAGAAGGGCAAGAGCAGGGAAATGACTGGTTATCTTCTTAACTTATTAACCATATCTTATCGCAGGATAATAAACACATCCATATTCGAGAGCGATGATGAACGTTCTAGGTTCATTTATCTTAACGATAAAGATGGAAAAGCACTACTGTCTCAAATCAAGGGATTAGAAATATTTCAAAAGTGTTTCGAAATAGCTAAGGAACGAACAGTTCATATTGAAAATGAGATTAATAAAACCGAAACCTCTATCAACATGATAACTAACAACCTAGAACAAAGTAAACAATTTCTAGAACAAACAAGAAAATCATACGAAAAGGCAGACTTACAGATTAGAAGAGAAATAGAGGAAATTCAACAACAAAGGATTAAAGAAAAAAAAGAATTATCTAAAACTTCAAAATTATTCAGGGACGAAATTTATGCGACAAGTAGGCAAATTAAACGGATTAAAAAGACATTAATTCCAATTAAAGACATGACTAAAACAAAGTTCAAATTGGATTTAACTATAGATAATCTTACTAGATTTAGTGAAGAAATAGTAAGGTCTAATATTGCCATTGGGAATAGTGAAAAAAATCTGAAATTGTTAAGGAATAATAAAAGTAAGATAGGAAGAAAATGTGATTTTTGTGGTAGCACAATCAAAGGTGCTCATCTTAAAAAACATATAGCATCAGTAAACAACTTTATAATATTCGAAAAGTCAAATGTTAGAAGGTTCGAAGAGCAAAATGCAAAACATCAAAAACAATATGACAAATTTGTAGCTAAGATATTTAAAAATGATACCAATATTAAAGAAAATGAGACAAAGAAGCAAAAAATTAAAACATTCAGCAACAGAATTAAAGAGTGTGTGCAACTTCTAACAATGGCTAGTAAAAATTATGCAAGGATGGTTAATGTACTTGAATCTAGAAGTATGATCATAAGTGAAAGAAAAAATCAATATGCCAAAATGATGTCAGAGATAAAAGAGAAGATAACCAACCAAGAACAAAACCTTTCAAATTTAGTCAAAGACCAAAAAGTCTTGAATAAAAAGTATAGGTATAACTATGCTTGGTTTTTAGGATATGGTAAAGAGGGGCTACAAACTTCTGCTTTGAAAGCAACTGTTAGAGAACTTAATAACGAAATTGATCGTGTCTCTGAAATATTAACAGATGGCACTATAGATATCAATCTAGTGACAGAAAAAGTATTAAGAAATAAGAGAGTTAAAAACCTATTCGAGTTCGAAATAAGTGATAATAACAAGAAAAATCTACCATTTAAAGAATGGAGCAAGGGCCAAAAGAAAAGAATAGAAATAATAGTCAGTTTTGCTCTAATGAGCATTGAAGATAGTGTCATAAGCGAAGTGTTTCTGGACGAATTATTTGATGGCATAGATGAAGTAGGCATTAACAAAATCAAAACACTGTTGGATAATGAAGCACAAATTAAAGATAGACGTTTTGTTATTTTCTCTCACTCAAAGGAGATCAAAGATTTATTCACAAATAGAGCTTATGTTAAATTAGAAAATGGTAAAAGTACCTTGCACAAGGAGTTAATATGAAACTAAAATGCAATGATGGCGTTGTACGAGATTTTTGGATCTCTAAAATTAGTCCTTATTCGGGGATAATTGAAGAAGAGAGGTGCGAGCATTGTAAAAAACCTTTTGGCGCTCATGACACTTATATCTTAAAACCATTGTTTTTGAGACATACAAAAGAAAAATGTACCAAGAAAGAATAGGAGGTGAACTATGTGGTTTCTTTATGTGGCTGAGGCTGTCCTTTTTGTGTTCATTTTGTTATTCGCACTCACCCAAATCATCATTCCATTCTGGATGGGTACGGCTCTGTTTCCTTTCTTCAGAAAAGATTACAAAAAACTAGATGCGGAGTTAACTAAAGTAGAAACACTGAAGAATAAACGAGAAATAGAGAAACTGATCGAAAAGGAAAGGGCGGAAATAGAACAAGATCAACGCACTAGCATGAAAGGAGAGAAGAACAATGTCGCAAAGGAAGATTTTTAGTTTAGTCACGATCGTTATTATTCTAATCGTATTGCTTTGGAGTTCTGGAAGCATTCTTGAAAACCTTGCAGCCAATGATATTATGGTTATACAATCACCAATAGAAGGCACTCTTGCGGTCTATACTACTCCAGGAATTAAGTGGCAATGGTTTGGCAAAGTAACCAAGTACCGAAAACGAGATCAATTCTGGTTCACCACAACAGGAATGAGAGGCGATGGTGAGTCAACTAAGGTAGATGAATCAATCAAGGTAAGATTCAATGATGGTGGACACGGCAGCATCTCCGGATCGATAGCATGGGAAATGCCAACCGGCACAAAAGAAGTTATTGCTCTTCACATGAAATATGGCAGTCATGATGCTATAAAACATCAATTAGTTAGAACAATCCTTGAGAAATCGATTTACATGACCGGCCCATTAATGTCATCCACGGAATCATATGCTGAAAAACGAAACGAACTTCTAAACATTATTGAAGATCAGATGAGCCGTGGTGTTTATCTTACAGAAGCACAACAAGTTCGCAAACCTGATCCAATCACAGGTGCTATGAAAACGGTCACTGTGGCATCTATCGTGATGGATGAGAAAACGAAACAACCGATGCGTGCGGAAATGTCACCACTGGCCGAGTTCTCTATCCGCACCTTCAATTTATCCATTAATGAAGTAAGGTATGACAACGCAGTAGAGGCGCAGATTCAGCAACAGCAACAAGCGATCATGCAAGTTCAGATTGCAGGAGCCAAAGCTAAAGAGGCCGAACAGAACGCCATCACCACGATGAAAGTCGGTGAGGCAGCGGCTATGAAAGCGAAATGGGAGCAAGAAGCAATTAAGGCAAAAGAAGTTACTGCCGCAGAACAACGTCTTGCAGTCGCTGCCTTAGATACCAAAGCTGCCGAACAATATAAATTAAAACAAATTCTTGAAGGCGAAGGTGATGCAGCGAAGAGGCGATTGGTAATGGAAGCTGATGGCGCTTTGTCAATTAAGATAGAAGCATATAAAGCTGTAAATGCCATGTATGCAGAAGCCATTTATAAATATCAGGGCGCATGGGTCCCGAACATCATAATGGGAGCAGCGACAGAACAAGCAGGTTCGGGAGCAAATGCATTGATTGAACTACTTACAATTAAAACAGCTAAAGATTTGTCATTAGATCTAAATGTGCCAGCACAATCAAAAAAGAAATAAACAAGGATGATTCGGGTGGCAGAGGAAAGGCTATTTGTGCGGGATACCATCACCCGCTGCAAAAGTAGGATGCGATGGGGGAGAAAGCTAAGACAACGGGCATAAGTGACGGGCGTTTCGGCGCTGTTTCGCGGTCTGCCTTTTGTCCTCTGAAAAAGACCCCTAGCCTTTCCGAAGCCACCCATTATTTAAGGAGAAAAACATGGCTCAAATCGAAATAGGAAAAAACTTACATGATCTTTTAAAAAGGGCTGGCAACCTTAATGAAAAATGGGAAGATCTTAAAGAAGCTTTAGAACTCTTTTTAAAATCACCTGATATAAAAGGAATTGCAATAGAAAAAAGTGTATCAGGAGAAGGGAGCTCGGTAGGTATAATTATAAGAAAAATTTATAGAGAAGTAGAAAGTGATCATTATTAGGAGGAAGAAAATGGACCTTGTAAATCAAGGCAAAGGCAGCGTTACAAAAATCTGGGGAATCAATAACGAATTAAAACTGTTAGATATTTATTTTATTTGTAACCGACTGGGACACGACTTTTATGATCCTGATGCAGAATTTAAGAATAAAGTATTAGATCTTTTGAAAGATTATTGGGCAAAAGAGGAGGTTAAAAATGTCAACAGTCGTAGAAGTTGAAGCTAAGATTAACCGTATTAGAGAATTGACAATCCTGGGGTTTAATACTCCAAAGATGTTTTATGTTTCTCCGATTGCTTTAAAAGAAGTTATAGACGATGCTATGAAATGGTGCGAAGAAACTGGTCATCCAATATTCAATGTAAGGACATATACCTACAATCCTACAACGAAGGCAGAAGGGCATACCAGCCCTCACTACACGGACATCCCAATCAAAGAACTCAGAAATATAGTCAATCATCTAAAAGGGCGTTTTGCCTGTATGATTGATGCAGAAATACCAGACAACGGAAGAGTGGCTGGCAATGTAATGTTAGAACTTGATTATAAAGGAATTGTAAAAGAATTAACCATAGAATATTGTCTAAAAGAGAAAAGAGCTATGGTTAGAAACCATGACAAATCTATAACTATAGCTCGCAAAGAGATAGAAACTCTGCCAATCATATTAAGACAAGTTGCAGAAAAAGCAATTACCTTCACAAAACCATGTATTTTGGAATGGACTTATTTTTCAGAACCTGCTGGAATTAGAAACGAACCGCTCGTGTGGTGGGAGTACAGAAGAATATGAAACGCTTAACTAAACAAGAAAGAGAAGATATTCAAAAGGGCAAGGTTAGAGAGCTCAGAAGATTTTTCTATAGAAAAAAACTAGTTATTGGCATAGATTTAGGAACACAAATAACTGGTCTTTATGGAGAAGAGTTTAATTCTCAAATAATAAACCCAAAGCATCCAGATAGAAATGCTCGCATTTTTGACATACATAATGCACTTAAAAACTTCCTTACTAATGTTGATTATTTACATACGGTGGTCTTTATGGAAGATTATTCCTATGGACTAATGCATTCAAGTCTAGCACAAGTAGCGGAGTTAGCAGGTGTCGTAAAGAATTTATTATTTTCACTCGAAATACCTTGCCTGCTAGTTGCCCCACTTACACTCAAAAAATTTGTCCTTGGGCCAAAACAAGCCACTCCTAAAGCCAGTCATAAATCGCGCATAATGGTAGAGGTTTTAGACCGATGGGGAGTTAAATTTACGGACGACAATGCTTGTGATGCTTATTGCCTCTACAGATTTGGCAATGCTTTTATTTCTTTTATTAAAAATCCAGACATTAAAAAAGAATGGGAACAGAAAATGTTCCTAGATTTTATAGTTAACAGAACATAAAGGAGGTTTATATGAATAGAGTCGCCATTATAGCCTCTGCTATTGGTTTGATTTTGCTAATAGCAGGAGCGTTAGTAGGAATAGATAAATGGGGACATACCAATTTCTTTCCAACCGAAGCCGCCGCTCAACTTCAGCAACAAGTGCAGCAACAAGGCGCAAGATTAGAACAAAAAATCGATAATGATAAAAGAGATGATTTACAAAAACGAAATTGGACATTAGAAGCTAAATATAACACTAGAGAACCATTAAAGATGCCCGCAGATGTTAGAACAGAATACCAAAAGAATCAATTAGAGATGATGCGCCTTGATGAAAAATGGAAAGGTAAATGAAATGAAACGAAGAGATAAATGTAAGTGCGGAAGAGTGATCAATTGGGATACAGAGAACAATACTGCCAAATGTAAATCTTGCAATACAGAATATCAAGTAGATTGTGATAGCGTTTTGGTTTATTGGTTAGTAGAAAAAATCCCAGAAAGAAAGAAGTGGAGAACTGACCCGAAATAGAAAGGCCGACTGAGCGGAGGGCTTACCCAGTCGGCCCAAAACAGAAGATGGGTGGCTAGTCCATCTCCTGTCCCTCGCATGGTATTGAAACAACCATGCGAGTGTGCTGGTTGAGAGGGAGGATTCTCAACCAGCAATTTTTTTAACCATAACAGATAGTATTTTCGATGAAATATCAATACTGAAATTCTTCTGATAAAATTTTTCTGGTTGAAATCGATCATAATTTTTCACTTGATCAATAACCATATCCACAAAAACATTCTCTTCTGCCAGCTTACTGCATGGGTCGTAAAAATAATCATCCCAAACAAAAAGATTGGTTGACTTACGAACCACTATCGGGAGTCCCATAGCTAACATTTCTGGAATTATCCTCGGCGAACTATCCTCTGAACTGCAACAAACTCCAATCTTAGCAGAACAAGCGATTTGCGGTATAAATCTTCTAGAAATCCAGCCTGTAAATTCTATATCCAATTTATTTTCCTTAGACCACTTAACAACTTCATCATCTAAATTTCCTATTTGCAGAATTTTGAGACCAGTTCCTTTCATTTTTTCAAAAAACCATTTTTGACCTTTCCTATTTTTTTGAGTCGCGTTTGCCATAAAAACAACATCGTATATTTTTTCTCTTTCAATTGGTCTGAAAATGATTTCGCAAGCTGGCTTTCTAAACTTGAATGGTTTGTATCCATACTCCACTAATTGGTCGAATTGCACCTTACTGTCCGCTAAAATGAGATTATATTTGGTGGGGTCTCCATTAAGCCTAGGATTAAATCTCGGCTTGTGTATAGCCCCATAGTATATTTTAAAAGCATTGACATTGCTTGCCATGACTGGTATATACTCTTGAAACCCACCCCTACTGAAGATAAAATCGAAATTAATATCTGTAGGATAGTTAGGAAACCATCGTTCACAAAAATCTTCAGCATACTCAATCTTCCTATAATCACTCCCCCATAACCAAACTTCACTTTTAACAAGATCCAATTTTTGATGAAGATTATAGAAAAGCCAAATCCACATATCATCAATATCATAAAGATCATAAAAAGTTACACGGTCTCTATCTGGAGGAACTTGTTGTCTCAAAAGCAATCCAGTTCGCATTTCATCACCCTGGAAGACGTCTCAGAAAATTATATTCGTCTACATTTGCATAGGTTGTAAACCCGAATTTCTCCGGTTTAACTAATTTTTGTTCATCAAGCCACTTTCTGCCAATATCTTTCACCACAGGGAAATCTCCACAAACAAGTTGTTTCACTTTTTTGAAAGGCCATAGTTGGCGATTTCTTAATTGTATTTCAGCAACTATATTAGGAGCAAATTTTCCAGCAAAACTTTTATAAAAATTCTTACTTAAGAAAGATGGTCCTCCTATTATCCTGTTATTATAGTCATAAGTATAGGCTCTTAATGCGACCTGAACTAATGTTGGATCATTTTGAAACGAATTATAAATAGACAAGGTATCAATTGGTTCAGTAAGGATCCAATCATCTTCTAAGTTAAGAATATAATCAGTTTCTGCAGTTCGCCAAGTCCAATCCAAAGCTAAACTCAAATTGGGTTTGTTTGGGACTCTTGAGTAAACAGTTCTGAAAAATTTTTTAGCGACCTCTTCAACTTGTCTTATTATCTTCCAATTATCTGGAATGCGATCTATGTTAAGAAAAAGATCAATTTCTTTCAGATACATTTTTCGCAGATTATCATTAAACGAAGAAAAGGTTTGCTCTACAATTTCAGGACGAGCAATGGCTGTTGTTGTAACTGATATGTTTGAACCATTAAACATAATAAACTCCTCAAATATATGTTTTCCCACACTGACAAAGTCCTAATTCTTCAGCTTTATTATGTTCAGTAGCATAAATAATTAAATTCTTTCTCAACTTTTCCGCAGCTTTTTCTTTGCCAAAATATTCACTATTAGTTTCATGTAATTGATGAATAACATATAAATAATCTATTGAAACAATATTAAGCTTCGCACATCTTGCTCTTAAAATGAAACTCACATCTTCGTATCCAATACCCCGAGCATATCTTTCATCACCACCACCAATTCTCCAAAAAATTTCCTTTTTTAAAGCGGTACACCATGTGAATTGTTTATTCCTTTTTATGGAATGTTGATACCAATCTATAATCTGATAATTGTTAATAAATTCATTGAAACTATTTACTATCACCGATTTTTGACTAGGAATTCCACAAGCACAAACAACATATTCGTCAGGATCTTTATCAAATATTTTATCTAATCCTGATAAAATATTTGTGACATGAAACATTTCCGGACCAGTAATTATTATATATTCCCCGGAAGATCTTTTCACACAAGCATTTAATATTCTAACCGAATTCGTATCTGTTTCGGCATCTGTAGCATCAAATATGAATGGATTTATCTTAAGATCTGAAAATTGATCTAAAATTTCTTGAACCAATCTTCTGTCAGTCTTATTGTTTTTCATATCAATGCCAAGTATTATTTCGTAATCACTTCTATCGTGATAATGATGCCTGTATGACAACAGAGAATTGTAAAACTGAACTGGTCTTTTATAATAGGTTAGGACAAAGCTATATTTCATTTTACAACTCCCTTAACCACTTCATCATCTGCTACATCTCTTAAAACAAGAGACGCTATTCCAACCACACATTTTCTTCCTATTCTAATACCATTTAAAATAGTGACACTTGGACCGATCCAAGTTTCATTTCCTATTCTAACGCCTCCCCCTATCATCGAATTGGCTACAATAACGCAATGCTTCCCAACAATAACATTATGACCTATATGTACTAGATTATCAATCTTGGTTCCTTCTCCGATAACAGTATCACCAAGCGCACCTCTATCGACACAGACTCCACTTTGAAGTTCAACATTATCGCCTATAATAACCCTACCTATTTGTGGAAATTTTCTAATGCTCCCTGACTGTGTTCTCCACATCCCAAACCCTTCTCCACCAATCACACAGTTAGCTCCAATTTTTACATCAAGACCTAAAAAAACTCGTTCATGGTAAATAACTGCAGAAGGGTGAACAGAACATCCGGTATCTGGCAGAAAAGCTTCTAACAAATTCATAAAAGCCAATCTTGGATTTTGAACAAAAACATAAATAGCATCATCTCTGAATTTTATAGATGATTGAACTATAATAGGACAAATAATTAGAGAGGCTTTAGTTTCTTCAATTAGGCTAACCATCATGTCTATTTCTCTTAATGAAAATATCTGTGGCGTATCCTCTAAGATTGAAAGAGGCTTTCTTTTAAGATTAATAGTTTCTGAAATATGATCACAAAAAGCAATTCTGCCCACAGAACCATCGTTGATTGGGCAAAAACCAGAAAATTCTTTAGGAGCTTCTAACCCATTATGAGTTACATACTGGCATCCAAGAGATTCTAAAAACGTCCTATTAAATATTATTAGTCTACCCATCTCAACACCTCAAAGGCTTCTGCATAACAAGTGTTAGACACAAATCCACGCAATTCTGCAATGGTCTTAATAATGTCAAAAGATCTATGATCTCTCACTTGGGACGAATGCTTTTCATAAGCAGTTATTTTCTTAGTGATATTAATAGGCACAAAATAATTTGGTTTAAAGTAATCACAACCCCAAAGGCAATCTGTTTCCTCATAAATTAAAACTTTTTTAACGAAGAAATTTTTATCATGTCGTCTTAATGCTATCATGGCTGCCTTATATATTTCCTGATGATCTTGATTATATGATGGATGTGGCAAAAAGATAATTTCCGGCTTATAATGATTAACCGCCTGTTCTAAAGGAGTAATAAAATTATGTAGATTATAATTGTTCACTTTATCAAAACGCCATATTTCCCAAGTATAACCAAGAAACTCAGCAACACATTCTATCTCAGTTATTCTGTGTGCCGCTGGTACAATATGAAAATCCTGTATTCCACAAAAGATAACATGGAATCCTTCATCTATTATCCCACCACAACCAAGAACTTCATCATCAACATGCGGAGCAATTATTAAATTCATTAGCCCTCCATGACAATTGATTTTTTGATTTTCTAATAATTGAAATTCCAGCTATTGGACCAGGAAGAGTTATAATCTCTGCATCCTGATACTTTTTATTAGTCCTAATTTCCCATGCCGCTTCCCATGCGTTATTACAATACATTTCTGATGTACGTTTAATGTTAGCTGGATGAGTATCATGCAAGAAAATCAAACCTGTCCCTTCTCGAACAAATGGAAGCATACCATCAAAATCAGCAAGAACGCTTTCCTTTTTATGATCGGCATCTATGAAGAGAAAATCTATTACCAAATTGAATAGTGTAGAAAATTTGGCAATAAACTCCTCAGTTTCCATTTCGAATTTTAAGATATTACCAGCATCAATTATCTCAGAAGTTATTTTATGGTCAACAGCAATTGCAAGTTCTACCAATGGAGCAATTCTGTTAAATGTGCTACCAAATTCCGTCCCTAATTCAACGTAAACCTTTGGCTTGAAAATAACTATTAGTTCTTTCATCAATCCCAAAAATTCTTGTTGGTCTTTTAATTCTTTCATGATAATATACCAAGTAACCTACTGGCATTTCGTTTAACTGATCCTATTTTAATCTCCAGAATATGCATGAGATTCCATCTGAAAGAATGTTGCGAGGTTATGTCTTCTATAAATCCAACAACTCCTTCTATGGCTTCATCAATTGTTAAAAATGAATTGCATGTCACACCTGGAATAGCATAATCATTCATACCTGATGTTTCATATCCCGAAGTAACAAGATTACACCCACATTTCCCTGCTTCCATTGGCGGGATATGCAATCCATCGTTAATGGTTGTAGCTAACCAAATATCACATTCATTAAACATAAATTCTGCTTTACTTCTGAAAGAAGGTTGCGTAGCAATTATGAACTTTATATCTTCTTTTTTGAAGAAATTTATAATATCTTCAGAGACCGAACAATCACTGAGTAAAGCAACATGCTTCAATACTTCTTTATCTCTAAGCCCACTTAAAATTCTCAATGTCCAATCAAACCTTTTAGAAGCCTTATTTGGTTGATACAACGCCCCTATCTTAACTTTTTCATATATTGGTTTTTCAACAATTTTAATCTTACAATCTGCAAAATCATCTGTGGGAATTCCTGGGTACACTATCCTAGGCAATATCCCACATTTCAAAAAGATATTTCTTTTTTGCCATTCTGAATTAACTAAGAGAGTAAGACCAGATTGATATCCTCGATAAAGTTCGTCCTCTGGTTGCGCCCAAACCTCAAATCCTCTTATCCAATAAAATTTCTTCCTTAACGGTAAATATGGATAATTGAAAGTTCCCCAGACCGTACCGCATCCTGTAGCGATTATGGCCTCAGCTTTAGGCCAATCAGAAGGATCTTCTCCGACATGTACTACCATATTGTTATCATATTCAAACCATGTAAAACGATCTTCTTTGTTTGTAATGATAATTGCATCTTGGTCTAGTTTTCTCAAAGCGGTAGCCATCCTTAAAATACTTTGAGATCCTCCGTTATTTGCTAGACCACAATTGACTAAATTAAAAATAATTCTCATAGCCCTACCTTTATTCTGAAAAGCAGTCTTCGCTTTTCTAAGTCAACCGAATTAGTCCAACTTGCAGGCCATTGTCCCTCCACTCCAGCTAAAATGTTTAATAATGAACCAATATCTAAAATGTTAGCCTCGCATTTATCTATAATATCTGTTGCGATTACCTTTCCAACTGCACCAATCGCAAAAACGACATTCTTAAAATTATCTTGCAAACATTTTAAAATAGAAGCTTTAATAGATTCATAAAAAACAGATGCTTTTTGGGCCGGAGCTCCTAAAACATAAATATCGCTACGATTTTTAAAAAATTCCTTCACCTCATTTTCAAATCCGGTTATGATTAATGTTTCTTTTTCAAAAAACTTTGGAATTGTTTTAAGGTCAACAACGAAGTCATAAACATTCCATTGTGTAGATCCATAGATAGGCTGCCCTCCCTCTTTAATAAAATAATTGGCAGCATCAAACCAAACATCTTTATTTTCTATATTATGAGGTTTGAGATATGGAACGCAGACAAGTTGATTTCTATTTTTAATAGAAGCTAAAAGCAATCCACATAGATGACTTTCATCCGCTCCGTATAGGTAATATTTCTCATTACGCATTAGATGATATTCACCATCTCCATATCTAGTCACAACTACCCGTCTGCCTTTTAGAAATTCATTAAAAATATAATTTCTAGTCCCAATCCTATCCATTATATTACGTTCTTTATCCATTTAGTCCCCTGCCAAAATTCACAATGTTCGTTAAACAGTTATTAACCATATCCTCAGTTATTTGGTAGAATCCGCCAGAAAAACTAATTGGTTCAAAAAAGTTAACCTTCGTGTTCATCCAATTATCTAAAACCATATGCCTATGTTTTTCGTGACCAATCATGAATGCTGGAATGCCCATTACGAGAGCTATCTTAGGCGGAGCGGATTGTGATCCAACAACAAAACTAACATTTCCAGAATCGCAAAGAGCTAATAACATATCTAGTTTATTGAAATCACTTTCCCTAACCATGTCCGTAAAATTAGTGCAACTAACTGAAGAATTTAATTCATAAGCTCCCTTCCTAGATCCAAAACTCATCACCCTATGATCTTTAAAAGCCCTACATAAATTAACACATAACTTGACATAAAATTCATACGACAGATTTCTTGCACCAAATTTTCCTAGACGTTTTCTTGGGAATACTAAAATTATTTTTTCATCTCTAAAACGCACGTTGATAATGGTTTTAGCGAAATTAGAAGGTTGGTATCTAAAAGGCTTTATCTTAGTGATTTCAGAATAATCATAATCTTCTGGATCTGCTATCTTGATGTTTGGAGTGAACAATGTCTTAAAGTCACTAGTCAGAATATCGTGCCAAACTCTTGATTGAGTATTATGATTATAGAGATGTGTTCCATCCTGATCCAATTGCATGTATCTAACTCTTAATTCCTCTGGCATTTTAATTAACTCAATGTTGCTACCAGAATATAAACACTCTCTTTCAGGATAAGTACACGCCATATACCCATTTCCATTTCGCTCCCGCAAGAAATTTAAATGAGCAGATAGCACCATTGTCCATCCCAACTCCCCAACATCATAATATAGTTTTATCATCGTAAAGACCTAATTCTTTGGCAACTATCTTCATTTGTTCTACCTTATCTCCTTCAAAGGCAAAATGCATGAAGTAAGCTTCTGTTTTCTTATACCTTGAATTTCCTCTCGAACTATAACCAGTGATTTCCATGCCATTAAATCTAGGTTCTAGTCGGAAGAACTCAGTTTGCTTAGGATAGATTTTTTGAAAATTGTAGTTAACTAACGTCTGATCTCTAAATTGTGTCTGAATTTTGGATCTTTCTTCTGGATGTTCAAAAATTGACTTATGTATTTTGGACAAAACCATAACTCCAGAATTAAAATATCCAGATGTCCACCCTATATCCCCTAAAGCTTGTTGGATTACCACCATGTCTTGAAATCGATTAATATTTCCCCATGTCCCATCAGGAGTATCTGGTACTGCTCCTAGGGCATCTGGAGGAACAAGTTCAAACACATCAGGAGTGTTCGGATGAATAAGCATATCGACATCCAAATATAGAATCCTATCATAAACATCTAGCATTTTAAACATCTGAAACTTTTCTATATTTGGAAACATAACATTAATTTCTTCTTTGTCGATAACAATAAAATCAGCACCAATTTTTTCAGCATATTTACGCATGCTCTTCTCTGCAACCTCAAGCATCTTGGTTGCTTGCTCCCCAATAGCCAACGTAACCACAGCCCTCTTTTCATCCTTGGCCCGTTCGACCACCTTAGATGACTGTACGATATTAATGCCAAACAAGGGCAAAATATATTTTGTCACAGCCTCAAAAACTTTATTAGGACCTATTAAATACATACAAGGGCTATACCCTCTATCATCCATAGAATATCTACATGGCCTAGATGAGTGAAGAAAACAAGGAGAGCATTTAATCCGAGCTTGTATTCCTATCGCTTTTGAGAAATGTGAAATTCTTAATTTTGGCGGAACAACTCCGCCAAAAATTCCAACCATAGGCTTTCTTAAAGCCCCCGCGATATGCAATGCAGAAGTATCAGCACTAATTACAAAATCGCTATGATTAACTATTGATATGAAATGATTCATTGTTATCGAATGTTCAGCAAAATCATATGATGTTTTGCCATCCGCAAGAGAATATTGAGGAATCAGTGTTTTAGACATAAATGGTTCGCCAACCACAAGGCATGGAATTTCTAATAAGGCCAATTTATAAATGAGTTCATACCAATATGTCGGAATATAATTCCTGCATATCGCAGAAGTATCCAATTGGATAAAACAAATGGGCTTCCCATTATGTTTTTCCCTGACCATATTAACCAAATTTTCGATTTCAGAATCTACTTCTTTATTAATAAAGAGTTTAGGAATTAGTTGATCAAAAGTTAAATCTTCAACCTTAAATCCAAATTCTTTAATGAAAAGATCGTACATATTTTCTTGTGTAGATTCTGGCCTATCTAAAAGCCCTTGAAATTCCATGAAATAATCAGAATTTAAAACAACATCTAGAGGATATGGCATTATCCAATATTCATCAACGATGGGATCATTTTGCAGGAAATTCTCGTAAACTACTCCTGAACCGACAATGATTTTAGACGTGGGATATTTTTCTTTAAGGAGGCGAAGTGGAAGAATCATCGCCATCAGATCACCAATCCCAGAAGATCTATATGCAAAAAGACTTTTGCCACTTAGATCTTGCCCAGAATAGGCTTTAGAATTTTCATTACCTAAAATTACTTTTAATACTTCTCCTAATGAAATATCTATTTCAACCAAACTCCCATACACACCTTGAAATTCTCTTGCAAAAGCTTCAGTTAAAAGATATTTTTTCCCTTTTAAAAGCTTAACCGATACCTCACCTTTGAGTCTCATGGAGAGGTCGGTATTTATTGAAATAACTCTCATATGACCCCTCCTTAAAAGTTGTAAATTTCAAATGAAACTTCTCCAGCCACTTGCCCATTTGATTTAACTATGCTCCTCTCTTCAACAAGCTGAGAATATCTTGATGCTAAAACGTTCATTGGCATATTTGTTAGATCTGCCAATAAATCTAATAGCGCACCAAGAGCCAATGACATTGCCGTACTTTCTCTCCTAAGTTCGGCAATTCTGTCGTTAAAATCACCTGCCGCCTGCGAGAAAGCCACTCTCGTGCTTATCAGGTCTCTAATGACATCATTAAGTTTTCCTTCAACAGCCCTAAAAAAATCCCTTTTACTTCCTCCCGGTTGTTTCATTAAACCCTCCTTTTATTTACTGTCAACAATAATAAGATTAGCCGTGACAGTCACATTTGTTCCATCCGTTTGCGAAATTTTCACTTTCATCAACGGAGCCAAAATAGGTGTAGTCATTGCATAAAAATTCCTACCACCAGTTCCAGTTATAAGTTTATGACCAGAAAAAATATCCGTTGCTCCAGTTGGCTCCAAGAATGTTTCAGTATCCAAATTAGCTAACAGATATTCACCCTTTACCGCACCACGCCCTACAGCGGCTTTCATATCAAAGAAAAGTTTTGCATCTGGTGAAAGATGCATTAACGGAATAACTGCCGAAGTAACATTACTTCCACCACCAATGTATTGATTTGTAAAAAGGTTGATTGCACTAATCATTTTGATTACCTCCATTAATTATCTATTATACATATATGGAATATAAATCCACCATACTATTAACTGCAATTCTATTGAAAACTTCCAGCTACATCTAACCTTACTGATTCACCACTTCCTTTCCACACATTGAATTCTACATATGGCTGAATTTTATAAACACCTCGTATCGGGATATCACCCAAAACAGTAATATATCTCAAAACAGAAAGAAGTCCATCTTCATTTTCAGTAACAGATGGCTCCCATTCTGCTTCAGTTCCATCCGGTTTTCTAACTTTTAACCTTGTTAGAACAGCCTCGGTTAAATCTTCTTGAATATCTACTCTAATCTCTGTTCCTATATCTCCGGCATAAATTTTACCCATTTTGCCCTCCTACAGAAGCTTAGATTTCTTAGAAAAAGATTTTGTTAACGTAGATTTATAAGTAAAAATATCTTTCCACCCAACCTTGGATGAAGGGGAACTACTAGATCTACTAGATTTAGAACTACTAGATTGAGAAGAACTGGAACTCTTAGAACTAGATGAACTAGATTTACTAGAACTCCTCGAACTTTTTGAACTTGACGAACTCTCAGAACTTGATGATCTAGACGAACTACTAGAACTTTTGGAACTAGAAGATTTAGAACTACTTGAACTTTTACTGCTAGAACTTGACGAACTTTTTGAACTAGACGACTTAGATGAACTCGAGCTAGATGAGCTTTTAGAACTTGAACTCTTAGAACTTGAGCTGGATGAGCTCTTAGAACTTGAAGATCTTGATGAGCTAGAACTACTCGAACTCTTTGAACTAGAAGATCTAGAACTAGATGAACTCTTTGAACTTGAGCTACTTGAACTTTTGCTACTAGAGCTAGAAGATTTAGAAGAGCTAGAAGAGGATGATTTAGAACTAGATGAACTTCGAGAGCTAGAACTACTAGATCTTCTAGAACTAGAACTTGATGATTTAGAAGAACTCGAACTTGAAGACCTAGAACTAGAAGAAGAAGAACTCTTAGAAGAACTAGAACTTGAAGACCTACTTGAGCTAGAACTACTAGAACTAGAGCTACTTGATTTCGAAGAGCTAGAAGAACTCTTAGAAGAACTAGAACTACTAGCTGGTGTTTTAGAACTGGAACTGCTAGATTTAGAGGAACTGGAAGATCTGGAACTAGAACTAGATGATCGTCTAGAACTAGAAGATGAAGATTTTGAAGATGAAGAACTGCTAGATCTTCTAGAAGAACTTGAACTTGATTTAGAACTACTGGAACTTTTAGAACTAGAACTCTTAGAACTGGAAGAACTGGAGGAACTTCTAGAGCTTGAAGAACTACTAGATTTTGATGAACTACTAGATTTGGAACTAGAACTGCTTGAACTTTTGGAACTAGAACTAGAAGAACTTTTTGAACTTGAGCTACTAGAACTTTTTGAGCTAGATGATGAACTTCTCCTAGAGCTAGAACTACTACTTTTTGAACTACTAGAACTCTTAGAACTACTAGATTTAGAACTAGAAGAACTTCTTGAACTAGAACTCGAAGAACTTTTTGAAGATGAAGAGCTAGATGATCTCCTCGAACTTGACGAAGATGATTTAGAACTAGAAGAACTCTTAGAAGAACTAGAACTACTAGCTGGAGTTTTAGAACTGGAACTACTTGATTTAGAACTAGAACTTGAAGATTTTGAAGAACTAGATGAACTCTTTGAACTAGAACTTTTTGAACTTGAGCTACTAGAGCTAGATGAACTTTTTGAACTAGAACTAGAAGAACTCTTAGAACTAGAACTACTTTTTGAACTAGAACTAGAAGAACTCTTTGAACTAGAAGAACTAGAAGACCTTCTAGAACTTGAACTACTAGATTTAGAAGAACTAGAACTGGAACTTTTAGAACTACTTGAACTTTTTGAGCTAGAACTACTTGAAGATCTTCTTGAACTAGAACTTGAACTCTTAGAACTAGAACTCTTAGAACTAGAACTAGAAGATCTGCTAGAGCTAGAAGAACTTTTAGAACTAGAACTTGAAGATCTCCTAGAACTTGAACTACTTGATTTGGAAGAACTCGAACTAGAAGAACTCTTAGAACTAGAAGAGCTAGAACTTTTAGAACTGCTTGAACTGGAAGAACTTGAGCTTTTTGAGCTAGAACTAGATGATATTCTAGAACTAGAACTACTCGATTTGGAAGAACTCGAACTTCTAGAACTCGAACTTCTTGAACTAGAACTAGAAGATCGTCTAGAACTAGAAGAACTTTGAGAAGAACTTGATGAACTTCTTGAGCTAGAACTAGAAGAAAATCCACCTAGCCTCACTACATCTGCCCCTATCCAGGTATAGCAATCGCTTTGATAAGAGTAGGTGATATTTACAGACCCATCTCCTGGCTCTGTGACGCCCGAGCAGTTGTTCATATAGTTTGCGCCGTCATATTCCCACAAATACCTGTTTGTTGCTCCGGCCAAAGTACCAAAAGTTGTGCCATGTCCAACTAGCAGAACGGCCATGTTGCCAGTAGCACAAGTTATGGTTACATCCATTCCTCCAGCATTGTCAGTTGACCCCTCTTGTTTGTTCCGTAATGGAGTTGTCTGATTAGCCCCTGCGAAACTGATAGAACCGCCTGTGACGACAGTAGTGCCTCCCCCATACGTGACTTCAACTTCGTATGTACCAGCGGCAGGAAGGTCTGCCTCCTTCATATAGAAAAAGGTCAAGAATGGATGACCAGTATCATTAAGTGCGTGATAGTGCGACCACTCTGTCATGGGGACAGTGTTGTACTTGACAGAGACTGTTCCAGTCTCAGAATTGTTGGTCACTCCAACAACGAGCAGTCTGTTTGAACTACTGCCAATGGTATGGTTCCAAGCTAATGGGCTAGAATCAGCCCCTTCTTTATTTCCTGATGCATTGTCATATAATACACCAGCAATTGAACTGGAGCTCTTTGAAGAACTGCTAGAACTTCTGGAACTAGAAGATTTGGAACTGCTAGAACTTCTGGAACTAGAAGATTTGGAACTTTTAGAACTGGATGATCTAGAACTAGAACTAGAAGAACTACTAGAGCTTCTGGAACTAGAAGAACTTTTGGAAGAACTCGATGAACGAGAAGAACTTTTGGAAGAACTCGATGAACGAGAAGAACTCCTGGAACTCCTAGATGAACTAGAACTAGATATCAATAGCTCTAAAACAACATCTTCTACAGATATTGGTATATCAAAATCAAATGGAAAATTAAAGGTAAATGGCATTTCAGATCCTTATTGGAACCTTCTCACACATTATCCTTTCACAATGGTGCAATAAAACTAATAGATATTATACGAAGAGTACAATTAAAAGTTACGCTCTTATCTAAATTAGAGGTAAGAGTTACTGACTTCAATAATGTTGAAAGAAATGCTGTTTTTTCCATTCCTTCTCTAAGCTTAGAAGATGAACTAGACTTAGAAGAACGAGAAGAGCTACTTGATTTACTGGAGCTAGAAGAACTTATTGAAGAAGAACTCTTAGAAGAACTACTACTTTTAGAACTAGAAGAGCTAGAGCTTTTAGAACTAGAAGATTTCGAACTCTTAGAAGAGCTAGAGCTTCTAGAACTTGAAGAACTAGAACTCCTAGAGCTAGATGATCTAGAGCTCTTTGAAGAACTACTAGAGCTTCTGGAACTAGAAGATTTGGAACTGCTTGAACTTTTAGAAGATGAAGAACTAGAACTTTTAGAACTTGAAGAGCTAGAACTTTCAGAACTAGAGCTAGAAGATCTTCTAGAACTGGAACTACTAGATTTAGAACTTGAACTAGATGAGCGTCTTGAACTAGAAGAACTAGACTTAGAGCTAGAACTACTTGAACTCTTAGAAGATGAAGAACTGCTACTTCTTGAGCTAGAACTAGAAGAACTACTAGATCTTCTTGAACTAGAACTACTTGATTTTGAACTAGAAGATCTAGATGAACTAGAACTAGAAGAACTTTTAGAACTAGAACTACTTGAACTCCTAGAAGATGAAGAGCTAGAACTCTTGGAACTACTAGAACTCTTAGAACTAGAGCTACTAGAACTTTTAGAACTAGAGCTAGATGATCTTTTAGAAGAACTCGAACTTGACTTAGAACTACTAGAACTTTTTGAACTAGAGCTCTTAGAACTTGAAGAACTTCTAGAACTCTTAGAACTAGAAGAACTTGAAGATTTTGAAGAACTGCTAGAAGAACTCGATTTCTTAGAAGAGCTACTAGATTTAGAACTGCTTGAACTGCTTGCCGGTGTTTTAGAACTAGAACTAGATGATTTGGAACTACTAGAAGAACTCTTAGAACTACTAGAGCTTCTCGAAGATGAACTTCTTGAACTCTTAGATGACGAACTTCTTGAGCTAGAACTAGATGATCTTCTAGAACTAGAACTTGAAGAACTTCTCGAGCTAGAACTAGAACTTTTAGAGCTTGAAGAGCTAGAACTTTTAGAACTAGAAGAGCTCTTAGAACTAGAACTGCTCGAACTCTTAGAACTTGAACTGCTTGAACTTCTTGAACTAGAACTAGAGGAACTTTTTGAACTTGAACTAGAAGAACTTGAACTCTTTGAGCTGGAGCTAGATGACCTTCTAGAACTAGAACTTGAAGATCTCGATGAACTAGAACTTTTAGAGCTTGAGGAACTAGAACTTTTGGAACTTGAAGAAGAACTCTTAGAACTAGAAGAACTACTGCTCTTAGAACTAGATGAGCTAGAGCTTCTAGAAGACGAAGAACTGCTACTCTTAGAACTGCTTGAACTTTTGGAAGATGAAGAACTAGAACTTTTAGAACTGCTAGAACTTTTAGAAGAGCTAGAACTACTAGCCGGTGTTCTCGAACTTGAACTAGATGATTCAGAACTACTAGAACTTCTAGAACTAGAACTTGAAGAACTTTTAGAACTACTAGAACTTGAAGATCTTCTTGATGATGAACTAGAACTCTTAGAACTTGAAGAACTAGATCTTCTTGAACTAGAACTACTAGAATTAGAGCTACTAGAACTTGATGATCTTCTTGAACTAGAACTACTTGATTTAGAACTAGAAGAACTACTACTTTTTGAACTAGAGCTAGAGGAACTCTTCGAACTAGAACTGCTAGATGATTTAGAACTACTGGAACTCCTAGAACTAGAACTGCTAGATGATTTGCTGCTTGAAGAACTACTAGATTTAGAACTAGAAGAACTCTTACTGCTAGAGGAACTAGAACTTTTTGAACTAGAACTGCTAGAACTTTTGGAACTTGAAGAACTAGAAGATCTTCTAGAACTAGAAGATGATGATTTAGAACTGCTAGAGCTTCTGCTACTTGAAGATTTAGAACTGGAAGAACTCCTACTACTCGATGATTTAGAGCTACTAGAACTTTTTGAGCTAGAACTCTTAGAACTTGAACTAGAAGATCTTCTGGAAGAACTACTAGATGATTTAGAACTCGAAGATGATGAACTTCTCGAACTAGATGAACTTTTACTACTAGAACTCTTAGAACTTGAAGATGAAGATCTTCTAGAACTGGAACTAGAAGATTCGGAAGATGAGGAACTGCTAGATCTTCTAGAAGAACTTGAACTAGAAGATTTGGAACTAGAAGACTTAGAACTAGAACTTGAAGACTTAGAACTAGAACTTGAACTTCCAGGTTCAAATAAGAATGGGAAAACTAATGGGAAACTAGCTGGCATTTTCTAGATCCTTAGTTCTACTCAAAATCGTAAATAAAAGCCCGTCTTTTAAATTAATAGTCGGTTTCCACCCTAATATAGATCTAGCCCCCATAATATTTGGCATTAAATGACATCCATTGGTTACAATTTGTCGTTCAGTAGTTATGATTTTTGATTTGCTTCCTGTCAATCCTATAATCATTTTTGCTAAATCAATAATTTTAATTCCTCTAGGATTACCAAATTCAAAGACGCCTCTTTTACTAACCATAGTCATGAAGGTATAAAGACCTTTAACTATATCTGAAACATAACAAAATGAATCAAATTGTTCGCCACCATTCCAAGCGCTCAATGGTTCATTTTTAAAAGCCTTGTTGATAAAGTTTGGAATAACTCTAGAGTCTCCATTCCTCATCCTAGGCCCATAGACACTGGCAAGACGAGCAATTTTGGCAAAATGTTTTTCACAAAGAACTTCTCCTAACCTTTTACCTTCAATATAAGCCACCATCCTTGGACAAAAATCATATACTTTCATAGAGGATGTAAATAGCAAAGGCTTTTCCATTTTCAATAAAGCTTCTGTGCCTTTGGAGTTCACGTCTACTGTCATTTCACCATACTTATTAGAATCTTCTGGAGCAGTAGGCGAAGCTAAATGAAAAATACCATCTACTTTAAGATTAGTTGCTCCAGTAACATCATCTTCTATGAATTCAAAACTTGGATGACCAATTAAATGTTCAATGTTTTGTTTAACTCCTGTAACCAAGTTATCTACACAATAAACTTGATCTTCATGACGAATTATTTCATCACATAAATGAGAACCAATAAACCCTGCGCCTCCCGTAACTAGATATCGACTTCGCATTTGATCCTCTCCATATAAACGTCCTGAACTCTCCTTCTTTTTTCAGGAACCACTGATTCAGTTGTCTTCAAATAAGGAGTCCAGAAATTTTGGTCATTGACCATGACAAACATATTATACCGAGCCGCAATTCTATTTCTATAGTCAGTATCTTTATATGCTGCCAACATTTCTTGACGATCAGTTGTTTGCAAAGAATGAACTTTGAAACGTTCTATATTTCTAAAATGGTCTTTAAACAACTCAAGGTTGTTTGGTGAGATATCATCTATGGGTTCTATACTTTTTCTCCTATGTATCGGAGCCGCAAAGCCACATATAGGGCAAAAAGCTTCCATTTGCTTAGTGAAATCCTTTGGGATTTTACACCACCAATTTTTCTCAATGGGCCATCCTAACCCATCTACTCCGAATAACATAGCCATAGAAGCTGCTATTTCACAAAACCAAGTTCCTCGTGGATTGATAGATGCAGACCAAGACATTTGCGCCCAACAATGATCTATCTTGTTCCACATCTGACACTCGTCTGTAACAACTTCTCTGATAGCCACCAATGCTGGATGATGATAAATATCATCTCTGGTATGGTCGTTAATAAAAATATGTTTGAAAGTTTTACAAAGAATTTCGCGATATTTTTCAAAACCCTTTGGCAAAGTTGTCCAGAGACCGAGTTGTTCATAAGGAATTTTACTTCTTAAATATTCACATATCTCTGGGAATTGTGGGTGCAACAATGGTTCGCCGCCCTGAATTCCTGTCATTTTAGGATATCCAACCATTGAATCCACAGCCTGTTTGAATTGCTCCATCTCCATATAAAATGGTTGTTTTACATGAGGACAAAAACGAGAGCAATTAGAGCATGACTGAGTACAGTAGTTGGTGATTTCTATCTGTACCGTATCCATGTCGATCATGCTTCTCATGATAGCCCCCATCTTTTCAAACAATCTTTAAGTCTAATAACCTTTTCATCCATAGGAATGGCATATAAATGAAAGAAAAGATCTGTCCCATTACAATTCAACTTCGCAAGAATTTCTTGAAGAGTTGTAAATTTTAATCCAAAGCGAGCAATGTTTCTTGACATGACATAATCTTCTACCAATCGAGCAGGAACCACACCCGCTTGAACTTCTTTAGAAATAGGAAAAATATTCTTATATGTTTCTTCAGGAGTCATGTCATCTATTGGTCTAAAAAGATCTAGACACCAATCACTTGCCCAACAATTCCATGTTGCACTTCCAATGTTACGTCCATCACGCCAAAAATATTTATCATACCTCCATCTGAAAGAAGCCATATCGGCTCCATTATGAGCTACCATATCCTTATTTAAATGTACTGAAAAATCTGGCGTATCTGGATGAATCAATGCATCGCAATCAATAAAGATATTCCAATCGTTCTTATGTTTTTGTCCCAATTCGTAAACTTGAAGCTTTTCATAAGTCGTTTGCCATTGTGGAAATTTCCTCGTTTTAATTTCCACGATCTTAGCCCCGATTTTATGAGCATAGACCTTAAGCCATGGATATGTTATATCCGTTATCGGTCTATACTCTTTCGGATTAAGATTTAACGTATAAATTGTTTTCTTCATTAGCCCTCCTCCCTTCTTTATTCAATGGGTGTTCCTGTAATAGCCTGATAAACATTAGCCGTAAAAGTTTGAAATTGTTTGTGTCTAATATAACTCGTAATGTATTCCGATTTATTAAATTCAAAAATTCTGTTACTTATAACTTCTCCAGTCTCATCATCAAATCGTGCAACTTCTACATGAAGATAGTCTACACCGTCTTTATTGACAATTGAAGGATTAACAAAAGTTCTTCCCCTTTGATTCATTCTCCATAAAGATTCAATAAAATTATCAGCTTCTTGATGCATTGTTAATCTCCTTTCAAATCATGCAAATTCCCAAACAATTAATACGCCATTTCCACCATTTCCACCATTCGCATTGCGTAAAGATCCAATAGTATTGGAAGCAGCTGCTCCTCCGCCTCCACCACCACCGAATGTGCCATTTCCCCCGCTCTGATTTGAATTCGTAGCACTAGCATCTCCTCCTTTGCCAGAACCTCCACCAAATCCTGCCCCTCCAGCACCGCCATGAGCAGTAGGAGTGACTGGAGGAACACCAAATCCAAGACGACCTGCAGAACCAGTTGCAAAAACATCCCCTGCAACCGCACCGTTTCCGGTAGCAAGTGCTCCTCCGGCTCCAGGACGAGCAAGTTGAATTGAAGCACTACTCGCCATATTCATTCCAGAACCTAAAGCCCCGCCTGAAGCACTTAAATTTTGAGTTCCTAAATTATCAAATAATGTCGCTGTGCCAGCGGCTCCATTAGCTCCAGTATTTGCTCCGCCAGCCCCTCCAGTACCCACTGTATAGGAATATGAACTATTAGGAGAAGTAATGAAGCGCCTAAAGAAAGCTCCAGAACCACCACCGGCCCCAATCGCCGCAGCATTGTTCGCTCTCGCTCCTCCACCTCCTCCGCCAGCACCAATTCCTAAAACTAAGATCTTAGAAGCGTAAACATTCTTACTATAAGTTCCTGATGAACCAGTTGTGACCGATTGAATACCAATCAACGATCCAGCAGTATATCCAACATTTTTAGTTCCACTTCCTCCAGGAGTTGACGGTCTAACAAGAGCCAATGCAGAAACCGGAGTACTTGGAGTAACGTCCATAGTAAATGTGCAATTAACAGCCGTTACCGTATCAGAAGTGAGATTATTTCTAGAAGCTGTAACGATTATGTGATAGGTTGGAGTTTCTTCCATATCTTTTGTAAAGCCAGAAGTCACTCCAGTACAATTAGAACCAGCAGTATTCCCATTATCTTCTCCATAAAAAGCCATAGCCAGTGTTCCCAAAACAGAAGGAGTAAGAGAAGGAGTAGTTGCTGCGTTTGTTATATTACTTTGATCAAATGGACCGACTGTATTTGCTCCAACAATTTCATATATTCCTCCAGATCCAACATCCCCAGCATCTGATATTGTAAAAGTGAAACTGTTACTCTCACTAGTATTGGCGATTTTGTAGAAAAGATAACATCGAACATTTGTACTAATCATGTTATGTTGTTCATTAAAACCAGCAGGAGGCGTTATTGTCCTAGTAGCGTTATAACAAGAGCATTGACACCACGCCAATAATAAACTTCCATTCGCAGGATTATTTACAAAAACTAATGGAATTGTGTTCACTAATGTGGCATTGCTATTATAACCATCTAGTTGAATATGGTCTAGCACACCAGATTGGATCACCCTAAGGAAATCACTAGCGTTCCCTTTTGGGATACGTTGCATGACATTACTTGATCCAGAAGCCATTAAATCTCCAATCACCTGATTGCTCAAGCGATGAAGATCTACAGATTCCCATTCTAGTTGGCTTATTTCAGCACCTACAGAATTATGTGCAAATTCGTTGGCTGCCATTTACGCAAACTCCCATACAATGATAATTCCACCTGCACCATTTCCGCCATTCCCACCACAAAAAACAAGACCATTCGCCGCACCAGAACCTCCGCCACCTCCTCCACCATAATTTCCACCAGCATTTCCTTCAGCATTAGCATTGGCGGCATTAGCATTTCCTCCTCCTCCACCACCACCAAAAAAGGATGGCCCACCAGCCCCACCATGACAACTTAATCTTGATGTTGCAATTCCAAGATCTCCAGAACTTCCGGTACAAAAAACATCTCCAGCCGTTGCATTATTCCCAGTAGCGATCGCAGCGCCATTTCCAGAAGCAGTAACTCTGACAGCATTCGCTGTAAGCGCTCCAGTTCCAGCCCCTCCTGACCCGCCAGGAGCGACAAGGTTCTGCGCTCCAGCTGAGTCAAATGTCGTGCTTACACCAGCATTTCCAACAGTTCCTGCAGTCCTTAGCCCTCGACCACCGCCTGATCCTACGGCATAGGAATAAGAAGAATTTGGAGAAGTAATAAAGCGTCTAAAATAACTTCCACTTCCACCCCCACCGGCAGATGCTCCTGTATTATTTCCATTCGCTCCTCCACCACCTGCTCCGCCTCCTACTCCTTCTACCAAAATGTGAGAAGCATTTCCATTCTTAGTATATGTTCCAGAACCAGAAGTAAACACTTGGAAACCAGTAAGAGAACCATAGCCAGACCAATACGGCATAGTTCCATTACTCATTAATACATCCAAATTATTTCCTATTGGCAATCGGCTAATTTGAGTTGCGGAAGTAGCCACAGGCATATCTCCGGTTGCTTGATTATTGAAAATATGCAAAACTACATCCTCAAATTCAGCTTGCGTACATTCTCCGCCTACCGTATTGTGTCTGAATTCATTAGCCATTGGTCATACCTCTTTTACGAAAATTCCCAAACAATAAGAATTCCATTCCCACCATTTCCGCCATTCGCATTCATAATTGTTCCTACAGCATTTGATGATGCTGCTCCGCCACCTCCGCCACCACCTTCATCACCAGCCCCGCCACTTTCATTTGCATTTCCCGTGGCTGTGACTGCATTTCCGCCCTTACCTCCTGCTCCCCATCCGGAGGCTCCTCTGCCTCCTGCAGCATAAAGTCTTGTTCCTCCACTTCCTTTTCTTCCAGCACTCCCTTGTGCAAATAAATCTCCAGGAAGAGACCCATTTCCAGTTGCTACCGCTCCGCCATTTCCTGGTCTTGTAACTTTCATGGCAACATTACTCGCAAAATTCTGCCCATAGGCAGGCGAACCTTCGGAAGCTGAAAGATTTTGATCACCTAACGCATCGAAAGTAGTTGCTGTTCCAGCAGTTCCTACTGCCCCATTATTCTCTCCACCCGTTCCTCCAGAACCAATGGCATATGCGTATGAATCATTAGGAGAAAGAATAAACCTTCTAAACATAGATCCTGATCCGCCCCCTGCTCCGGCTGCTGAGGCATTATTGGCTCTAGCTCCCCCACCTCCTCCTCCCCCTCCAACTCCTAGAACAAGCATTTTAGTCGTATATTGATTTTTATTATGGTTTCCGGATCCTGAAATATATGTAAAGATCCCAATAAGAGAATCTTCTCCATAAGTAACTTCATTATTCATAGAAGTTAATATTGTCCCAGCAGATCCGACTGGCGTCCTTCCTATTTGCGTTCCACTTATTGCCGCTACTAAATCTCCAGTCGCTTGATTATTCAACTTGTGTAAAGCAACATCTTCCCATTCATTCTGGGTACAATTGTTTCCTACTGAATTATGAACAAATTCATTAGCCATTATACAAACTCCCAAATGATAATGATCCCATTCGCACCGTTTCCTCCATTCCCACCACGAAAAACAAGACCATTCGCTGAACCAGCAGCACCTCCTCCACCTCCTCCGTATGGACCTCCAACATTTCCTTCAGCGTTTGCATTGGCAGCATTAGCATTTCCGCCACCACCTCCACCTCCGAAATAAGATGGGCCTCCAGATCCTCCAACCGCTATAACTCTCGAAGCAGATAGCCCAATATCCCCTGCGGTTCCAGTAGAAAATATATCTCCTGGAACTGAACCATTTCCCGTTGCCACAGTAGCTCCCGCTGCTCCTGGAGCTACTCTAACTGCATTTGTAGTAACTGCTCCAGTTCCAATTCCGCCAGCACCTCCTGGAGCAACAAGATTTAGATCACCGCCAGAATCAAAAGTGGTAGATCCTCCGTCATTGCCATTTGTTCCACCTGTCAAAAGACCTTGACCTCCTCCTGATCCGACAGAATAACTATAACTACTATTAGGGGAAGTAACAAACCTCCTAAAATACGCTCCACCTCCAGCACCTCCAGCTCCGACACCAGCGTTATTCCCATTTGCTCCGCCGCCTCCTCCCCCTCCCCCAATTCCTTCAACAAGAATTTTTGTTGCATTAGCATTCTTAGTATATGTTCCAGAACCAGAAGTAAAGCTTTGAAATGAAATTAAAGAAAGATATGATGACCAATAAGGCATAGTTCCATTAGACTTGAGACCTTGCCCATTAGAACCAACTGGAAGTCGACCAAGCTGCGTGGCAGAAGTAGCTACAACCAAATCTCCTGTAGCCTGATTATTTAAAATATGAAGGCCAACTGCTTCAAACTCAGCTTGAGTCAGATCAGCCCCTACAGTGTTATGTCTAAATTCATTAGCCATTGATCATACCTCTTAAAAATTAATTAACTCCCATTTAATCTGATCTTAACATATCCAAGACTTGTAAAAGATGTGGAATAATTATGCCAAGAATCAGCTTCGCATGCTGAAGCATCTGCCCCTGTTTTGTACTGAATGGGTGGAGAACCCGATCCTGATCCGTATTTATTCAAAGTAATAGATGCATTTCCCGCACCTAATTGCCAAGTTTCACTCTCCATATACTCATCTACACAGATTAAAAGCTTTTCTGAATCACTAGAACCAGAAACGGCTCCAGTTCCTGTCCAATTCCCAGAAAAATCTCTAATATTTAATTCATCAACATCTGTATCTTGACCCCAACAGACCGGTTTAGATTCACCTTCTTCATCCCCAAAAAGAGCAGTAGGGGCGTTAGCCGTATATTCGCGAACCGCAAGCCAATCAAAATTCAAATCACCATTACTTCCCATATTGGCTAGAGTTACGAGCATATAATTTCCAATACCAACAGAATAAGTCGTATTTTCTTTTTTAGAAACAGAATCCATTAAGACTTTATTATTATTATCGGCCCATTGAAAAGTACCTATAACGTAATCTGTTGGTCTTGTGAATCCTGATGAAGAATCATATCCAATTCCACCAATCGCTCCTTCTCCAATATGAGCATAGTAATCTGTTGTAGAAAGTGAATTATCTAGCATTGAAGAAAAGCACAAGATATCTTTAACTCCATTAGTATATTCACTATTACAGCAATCGTACCCACAATAATCATAACTATCTTGCAATCCCCAATAATAACCATATGTCCCTGTAACAGTCCCTACTTTTACTTTAACATCATAGATCCATCCTTGCGAATTTTTACTAGAAGTATAGGTTACATTCGTACCTGTGCCAACAGTTAAAATTCCACCTGATGAACTAAGATTGGATCCTGTCTGGGTTGACCAACCATCTGTCGTATCGCCCTTTTTCCATTCCTCATAGATATTGGTATAGGTAATGGAGGGAGCAGAAGCTGAAGAATACCCATAATAGATATAATATCCATCATCAGAACTACTTCCGTTAATTGCTGCCTGAGTTGCAAAAGCAATTTCGGTATCACTGCTATTCATTCCACGACGGATATGTCTATCTATTTCAGTATTCGTAGCCCCATTCCATCTTACAATCCTTAAGTCATCGCCACTTAGCAGAACTTTACTATTCGAATATAGAGTTGCTGTATCTATCGATGCTCTGACAATACAAAATCCAGAAGCCAGTTGACTAGTTTCATTATTAGTAACTGTAATCTTCTTTCTATACTTGTAATTAGTATTCCACCAAGTAGCTGCCATTTCAATTCCTTATAATTTCCGTAGCTAAGTGAGTGTAATATTTTCTTATCAATCTTTCAAGTCTAATCGTAATTCCTATTTCACCTATATTGTTTCTGTCCAAAGCATGTGTTTCCCATGCAATTCTATTATCCGGATGAAAATGACAAACCCTTAAAGGTAAAACGCTTCGTTTATACCGAACAACATATCCAGAACAACCGACGTTGAATGTGTTATTTATGACAGTGACTCTATCAGAAATTTCTTTAGTTTTAAGAATCCTATTAAGTGTAGGTTCTTCTCTATGTTCTTTGTTAGTTACCAAAGTTTCTATTATTGAGTTCACTATATCTTTAGATTTTGGTTTCCAAAAAATACTTCCACCGTTATATTTGTTGTTACTGTACTGAGCAATACCAACATCTTTAAATTCTGGACAATCAAAAGATACATTCTGCCACGCATCTAGATCGTGACTCCAAATAACATCTCCTATTTTGCTTCTATCCATCACCCATTTTAAGCCAAACATTTTGCTTCCAGTCAGACAAAAATCATTCAATTCACCCTTGATTGCTTTAACTCCAGAATGTTCGTAGTCAGCATTAGACATAACTAAAATTTCATTTGGTTTCCATCCTAATTCTAAACTATTGTCAATCTGAGCCTTCAATAGTTTCTCAAGCCTTTTGAAACTATTTTTTGAATTCTTTATAAAATTGCATACCATAAAATTCAACATAAAGCCCTCATATTTCCATTTCTTCTACAAAGTTTTTAATCACCCTTGCCTTCCCCCAAGGTTTTCCTTCATTAGCCTTAAATTTCCCAACAAGAAGATTCGTAGCACAGATTAATTTATTTCTGCCTTCAGTTATTTTCCAATGTTCTTTATAATGAATGCCTTGATGTTTAGTATGATCTGCAACATTTCCGTGATAACCACCACCAAACCAGAGAAGTTTAAATCCTAAACCACAAGCCCTATAAAAAAGATCTTTATCATCGTGACCATACCCTTTGATATCTTCATCATATCCGCCTAATAAATCAATAAATTCTTTTTTATAAAAGCCTAATCTTCCCCTCATCAACCTCCTACTTTTAACAAAAGCACCTTTTTCAGAACACTGATTAGCAAGTGTGTTGATATATGTTGCAAATCCATTATTAACAAAAACATCAGCATCTACGTTATTTACTATATCACCGGATGCTAGTTTGAATGCTATATTTCTAGAATGAGACATATCAAAAAATAACGGTTCCTCAGTTCTGTAATACGCAAGCTTGCCAGATTCTATATGCTGCATCATTTCTGAACGAACCCAATCGCCTAGATTATCACTACTATTGTAATCTAAAAGAACAAATTCAACATATGGATAATCTGCATTATCGGCAATATTCTTAGGCAAAGTTACCCTGATATTATGCAACCGATCCATACAAGTTGTGCAAAGTGAAACCTTATAATGTTTAGTGATTGCATTGACTGTTCCGTCCCACCAAAGGAACCCATTTTTTTCAGACATATCTTTAAACCAGAACTCTTCCAAATATGTTCCCAAAGTCTTAAGATCTGCGCCCATAAAAACTCCTAAAGAAATGATTTATGTCTAAAATATGAATATTTAGGTTTGCAAAACTCTTTATAATCTTGGACATAATTAAGATATCTACAAGAAAGACATTTTGAATTATTAATCTTCATAATATTTCTTTTCTTAAACAACTCATTGATTCTAGCTTTCTTGAGATCGCCAACTACGAAATCTTCATTGCCTCTTGTGATACAGCAATAATAAAGTTTAGAGTTAGCACCTATCACACCAACAAGACCTGCTATCTCACAAGCAAGGTCTCTTTCTTCTTGGTTGCCAACGTACCGCTTAGTCAAAGCAGTTGCGTCTCCGTCCAATTCGAGGCCATTGCTATACTCAATATCGCTATGTGTAAGCATCGGTTTTACTTGCAAATAATCAGCACAAGTTCTGTCTAAAATAGGGGCCATGCCTTTCAAATCTTTCCTATTTTTCTCACACACAACGAAACTGATCCCAAGAGTTTTGCATTCACTTCTGATATCTACCATATTCTCAACAACTGTATAAAAATAATCTGTTTTCTTAATTTCTTTATAAGTTTCAGGGCAACAAGCATCCAAGCTAACCCTAATAAACCTGAAAAGAGAAGCTATTTCATATATGAAATTCAACCTTATCCCATTTGTCACAAGACCAATTTCGAATCCTAAGTCATAGGCTTTCTTAGCCATTTCTATAAACTTAGGATGTAGTGTTGGTTCGCCACCTCCAGTGAAAGTAATTGATTTAACACCACAATGCTTCATTTCTTCAAGAGTTATTAAATAAAGATCAAAAGGAAGAAGCTCCTTATGCTCATTTAAATATTCGCTATAACAACAAAAACTGCACCTATTCTGGCACAAGTTAGATGGATCAATTTCGCAACAGATAGGGTATTGTTCCTCGCCTTCTCTTATTCTATCAATTTCGTCAAGATAAAAACATATTTTAGTTTCCATTGCCTCTCCTATGGAATACCATAACAGTGTTTTTAAACCATCTTAATGAAGAAGATTTTCTAAGGCTTCCAGTATAGTCAGAATTATAAATAACTCCACGCTTAGTAAACTCTTCTATAACATATTCATTAGGCTTCTCATTAAAATGGCCCAAGCCTCCCTGCTTGGGAACTGCCCAACTAATCACCAAATCATTCTTAGTAAATTCACACACATTATCTATGTATGTTTGTTCAAAATTAGCCGGAATATGTTCACCAACTTCCAAAGAAATAATTAAATCATAATAAAGATCGGAATATCTTTTTTTAGTTAGATCTAAGAAAAAGATATCATTAAAAAAGCCTAATTTAGTTATTTCTTTAGTTCCCTCATATCCGTGAACGATATCACACCCAGAATGATCTTTAAAGAATTTACAATATGAGCCATTACCACAACCAAGATCAGCAATTGATTTTGGCATAAAAAGGTGCATAATTGAATTGGCCAAGGAAGCATCAAATCTATGACGCTTCTTTGCTTCTTCTATAGTCCAAATTCCTGTTAACTTATCAACCATTATTAGATCCTTTTCCACCAAACGGTGCAATCATCTACAGTAAAATTACCTACACCAAAAAAATCATTAACTGCTTCTTTAACTTCTGATTTTGCTCTTGGGTGCGTTGGATCATAATCATGACCAGCAATTATCCCTCCTTTCTTAATTAATGGAAGCCAAGCTTTAATATCATTAACAACAAATTGATAGCCATGATTTGCATCAATATAAACCATGTCAAAAAATTCAGGCCAAAAGATTTTAGCAGCCTCTAACGAGGTAAGTCTTAAAATTTTAAGTTGATAAAACCATGGAGAATATTGACAAACCTTCCTATGACATCCATCCCACCAATCTTGTTTCATATCTGGAGAATGTTCCGACCAAACTTTCCATTGATCAATCGCCCAATATTCTCTAATATATAAAGAACATGGATCCCTTAAAATCATTGTTAAAAGACCACCTTTGAAAACTCCAATTTCAGCAAATATAGATATTTTATTCTCTGTAATAAGCTTTCTTAAAACAACATAATGCTGAGTTTCAGTTAAAGCTTTCATTATTCGACTCTTTTCCACCAAACGGTACAATTGTCCACGGTAAAATTTCCCACGCCAAAGAATTCATCTACAGCCTTCTTGACTTGCGATTTTGCTCTAACACTATTAGGATCATAATCATGACCGGCAATTATCCCTCCCTTCCTTACAAGCGGAGACCAAGCTTTAATATCATCCAAAACCCACTCATAAGTATGATTTGCGTCAATATAAACCATGTCAAAAAATCCAGGCCAAAAAATCTTAGCTGCTTCTAATGAAGAAAGTCTTAAGATTTTAAGTTGGTGAAACCAAGGATAATATTTACATACTTTCCTGTAATTTCCTTCCCACCATTCTTGAGACTTTCCAGTCCATTGGTTAGCATCTACTTTCCATTGATCAATGGCCCAATATTCCCTGATATATAAAGAACAATAATCTTTAAGGATTGCTTTCATAAGACTGCCAATCATTACTCCGATTTCAGCAAATCTAGCTACTTTATTATCATTAATAAGTTTCCTTAAAACTATATAATGTTGAGTTTCAGCCAATTTTGTTTCGTCTATATTGTCCATATGCTCTCCTAATCTATTTTTTTCCACCAAACGGAAGCTTGGTCTAACACAAAATTCCCTTCACCAAAAAAACCATCTACTGCTCCCTTAACTCTTCGTGGAGCATGGGCACTATAATCATGACCAGCAATAATACCTCCTTTCTTAATTAATGGCAACCATGCTTTGATATCCTTTAAAACCCATTCTGCCCTATGATTAGCATCAATATATACCATATCAAAAAATCCGGGCCAAAAAAGTTCTGAAGCTTCCTCAGAAGAAAGTTTCACTATTCTTAATTGCGAAAACCATGGATAATATCTACAAGCACTTTGATATACCGAATCCCAAAACTCTTGGTCTCTTTTAATTTCAGTATATGGTTTCCATTGATCTATGGCCCAATATTCTCTAATCATATTTATGACTGGCATTTTAAGTAATTTTCTTATTAATCTTCCCTTAAAGACACCAATTTCAGCAAAAGTCTTAACATTATTTTCTTCCATAAGTCTTGATACCACAAAATAATGATGCCTCGGGGCTAGTAAAACTTCGTCCATTATATCCTCCTTAATATCTCTTTAAAAACTACTTCTTTAGATAAAGAAGTCATACATATTCTGTCATATGGGCAAACTTTAGTATCACTTACATTGAGTAAACATGGACGATATTCACATTCATTATCAGAAGTAATGAAATCATATTCATATGGATAAGCCCAAAACCAAAAAGGAGAATGCCCGCTTTGCAGTATCAAGGCTTTATGATTAGCAAATTTTGAAACATAATGACTCATTCCGGTATCTAGCCCAATATACAATTTAGCCTTCTTTACATAGTTTAAGCAAGTATGGCTCACTATTCTTTCTTCATTTAAATCTATATATGAAATTCCATTACTTTCCAGCATCTTCTTAAGCTCTGTGAAATAAGGCCAATTTCTGTTAGGACCCCAAGGCCCACTTGTTGTATTTAAAGCAACATCTGCTTTAGGAACTTCTACTTCTGTAAATGTAACCGGAACAAAATTGTGATCTTTTCTTGAAAACTCTATTTTTTGACCACAACACTCAGATGCATATCTCAAATATTTTTCTAAGATTGGAAGATCCATTCTTTTATGAGCAAATGTATGCGAGAATACTAATCCCCTTAAATCAGAAAAACCTTCGTGCTTAGTCGAATCATAAATTGGAACATCAACTAACCCAACAATCGTTCTATGAGGACTCATAGCTGCTGGAACTCCACAATCATTAACGATTTTGGTAACATGCGATGCTATTAAAGCATTCCCAAACCCCTTACCTTTCCAACCAAATATGAATCCCTTAACCAAATTTCACTCCCTTCTTTGTTAAGCAGAAATGTCCATATCCTCTAACTCTATTAGATTTATAGTAAAAAATATCATGAGTATTAGAAAAAATTTCGGTTATCATCTCATTATACTTTTCCCAAGCAAGCCACTCACGACCTTTAGTTCCTTTTGACTCGAAATGGATTTCCATGTTAATCTGAGATGCATTTTTTAACATTTCCCTAGCATCAGGATCCTGGAACAAAACGTACTTTTCACCACCTTCACAATCTAATTTAATTAAATAATTATCATTCAATGTGCAACCACTTGATTTAAAAATATCAGAAAACTTAATAGAAGGAACTTTATATTCACCAGAAGTTTCAGAACAAAAACTTCCTTCCAAAAATTCTAAATTAGGAGTAAAATAAAAATCCTGACCATTACCTATTGCTTTCTCTATTATCTCAACATTAGAGAAATTAACATTTTTTTTCAAAAAATTAATTTGATGTCTTCCTGGTTCTAAACAAATTATTTTAGAATATGGTTGCAAAAACCTCATAGCTAATGCAAAGATTCCAAAATGAGCGCCTATATCGAAAATAAACTTGAAATGTTTATAAGGCCACCTTCTTAAAAAATAAAGATCCTTAACCACTATTTCATTCCAAACAGGATTTTTAGTTCTTCCTGGCTGATCAATAAGCATTGAAAGATCCTCCCATTTTTCTTTTTGGTCATTCAATTTTGATTCTATTAATTCTCCACTCAAAGCTGTATAGGCATTCGGACCAATTGGGCCACAATTTGGTCTTTGAACATATACTTCTAAAACTCTAGGATGTTTCATCCCCTCCGCTATTGCGAAACATAATGATTGATTGCCTATATGAAGAACAGAACCAGCAATTATTTCAGCAATCTCTAATGTGTCTTCACATCTCCGAAACTCAAAACCAAACCCCCAAGTTTTTTCAAAAAGTTCTTGTTCGCCAAGCCTTCCTAATTGAATTACCTTATCCTTAAAAGGTTCTAACACCTTCCAATTAAGTTCATGATATCTCTTAACATGCCTATCTGTCCTATTAACAACTATCGGAGCTATCATTCTTGGTTGAATATTTTCTATCCACGGCTTCGAGAAATCTAAATCTTTAATGTCAAAAATATCTGCATGGCATTGTGGCAAATATTTAAAGAAATCTGAACGTGAATAATTTCGATATGCGTCTAGATTATAGATTTCTCCATGAGTTGGACTATTAAAAATAGGCTCTTCCATACACATATTTGCAAGATGTTTTGATTGAGTATATAAATAATAGTCCTGAAAATAATCCGTTTTTGAAATATATCCGGTGCTTTCAGCTAATCTCCCAAAAAAATAGGCATGCCTTTTCTTTGTATAAAGTTCCCCACCTCCAAAATATTTTATTATGGGGAACCCATATATGATATCGCCAAGTGCTCCGCTATGAACAAATTTTTTCATATCTTATACTCCGGAGCATTTAATTCTTTTTTAAGAACCATAGTTAGCCCACATTCTGCAGCGGTATATCTCCAAGTAAAAACATCAAAATCTTTTTGTGTCTCCAAATATTTTCTTATTTTATGACAATCTAATGCTTTTCCCGATAATGCTATCTTCTCAAAACGAAATTCAACTGGGCAAGTATCATGCAAAAACATGATGCCCCCAGTCAACATTCTATCCAAAAAGAACTTACTATCATTATACATTGTTCTAAAATTATGCTCACCATCAATAAAAACCAATGCAGGGTTATCTTGGAATTGTTTCATAAATGCAGAAGATCTACCAAAAAAAACTTTAGCATTCGGGAAAGTCGTTCTAGCCCAATCACATCTCGCTTCTTTACTGTCACAAGTATAAAAAGGAACACCTGCCTTTTCTGCATGTTTATTCAAAATTACCGTAGAAAAACCTATCCCTATTTCAACAACACATCCATGAACATAATTAAGGATAATATCTGCTAATCTATCAATTATAATCCATGGCTGATCTTTTAATTGATCTTTATTAACTCGATCTGTATATTCCAAATAAAGCTTATTTACTTGCTCTATATCCAAGGTTAACCCCTTTCATAAATATAACCCATCCGATCTAGGAACGCCTATTTTATATTTCCACCAATCTTTTCTCACCAATTGGAATTGACCTCTTTTCATTTCTTCCATTTCTTCTAAGAAAAATTGTTTGTGAACATAATTTCTTCTATACTGATCCCTATAATAAAAGCAATATAGAGCATCATGGGTTTCCGAAAACGAATTGAGATACTCAAGCCATTCTTTTCGAGTCCCGCCTTCTTCAAAATGTATTTCAATTGCAAACTGTAGACTTTTCGAAATATACCCAAAAGCCTTACTATCATTCAATATATATTTTTCACCACCTTCGCAATCCACTTTAATGATATAAGGATAATCCACATTAACTTTAAATTTTTCGAAAATAGTGGATAGTAAATAAGACTTAACCGAATAAGATTCTTCGAGATTAATTTTAGATCCATCATTAGTGAATCTTGCAAACCCACTTACATCGAGCCCCTTTTTTCTCAAAGAAAACATTTCAGAATCATTCGGTCCTAAAGCAAAATTATGGCATTTAACTCCCCAGATTCTTGCAGAATTTACTAATGTTTCATATGCATCGAGGTTTGGCTCAACAGCAAATACTTTTGAAACAGGAAACAAAACCTTACACATCACAGAAAATGCTCCAACATTTGCACCAATATCCAAAACAGTTCTTACACTCCAAGCATCATATTTTCTTATATCATAACTATCCCATTTCCACATTCTACCTCCCATTAGAAATCACCTCCTCTACAACATTAACCCATCGGCGAGGATCAAGATTTCTTTTAGCCCAATCTTTAGCATACATCCCCATCTGTTTTCTGTACTTATCTTTTCTTTCAAGTAGCTTTAAAGCATACAAACATCCATCAAAATCAACAAAGTAAAACCCTGTATTACCATACACGACCCTATCCTTAGTGCCATCCCGAGGCTCAGTTAACACAGGCAATCCAACTGCAAGTGCCTCTGCCACAACTCTCGGGTATTGATCTCTCCAAAGGTTACTCGTTCTGTATAAATAAACGTGTCCTCTAGATAAAAATTCAGGAACAGGCATAGAATCCCATTTATGAAATTTCATTCTCTGATCATTTTTAAAAGCTTTTTCTAATTCATCATGAGCCTCCATAAATTCGAAGGTTATATTTTTCGTACTCTTGAGAATTCTTGAATAAAACTTAATATCCAGTTCTTTATCCATGTTTTTCTGCCATACATGAATCTTTTCACCTTTGTTGTGAGATTCCTCTGTAACATATTTCCTATAGTCAGCAACACAATGTTTCAAAACTACAAGAGGCCCATTATTCTCTCTTTCTATGGCGCATGTTTCATAGAATGCATCAATATCTATCGCACCAAACATAACATATCTCTTTGTTTTTTCAAATCCAACAACTTGCCTATCCCATTCATCCCTCTTTTCTTCATTCTGAAAAATAACTGCTTGCAACTTATCTGTTTTAGAAAGCCAACTAGACAATCTAGGATCTTTAAGATGACCTAATGTGTAGTTTATCCCAACTATAAGATGACTACTTCTGGCTACAATACCTTCTGCATACTTGACAAAATCCTCAACACAGTCATTTCCATAAAAAAGAAGAGGAATTCCAGAAGTCATAACCTTAGCCATTTCTTCCCCTTTATCATTTATGAAAGAACATGGCATTAGTTCTTCATTTTGATAATTCTTATGAACTGATCCCCAAGGAAACACATTAGCTTTCCAACCTGCTCTTCTTAATACCTTAACAATCATCAGCATGGATTGTTCCCCACCACCTGCCGTATTAAGATTGCCAAGAATATTAATTTCTTTACTAATGGTTGAAGAAACAGATGTGGTAGGAACTGAAACTGTTGTTGTGCTAGTTTCATACGTAATTGGTTTTTCTTTCTTTTCAAGAGTATATAAATCCCCTTGATAATATTTTTCTATCGCCCTGATTACATCTTCTGATGAAATAGCTTCCATGCAAGATTGTACAGTCCTTCCATCAGACTTGATCGGAAGCTTGCATAGATTTTTGTTATTTTCTGGATCTTTAGGAAGCGGATGTATTCTACCATACCAACACCCTCCACTTTCACAACAAGAATAAGCAGCATTCATATGAAGAATTTGATGAGTACAATACCATGTCCAAGCAGATGGCTCCCTGCCGCCTAAGATTCCAACACATGGCTTTCTTACACGTCCTCTTTTAGGAGGGACAGCTGCCGCAAGATGCAAAAGGAGTGAAGGACCACTTACGCACCCTTCAGAATGATATACAAGGGGAACTAAGCCACGCAAATTGGAAAATTTATCTGTTAAATCAATTACGTTTCGTAGTTTTTCTACTAATAAATCTGAAGTACCAATTACGACAAATTTAATCCTTCCGTCAAAATGATCAATAACCTCTTGGAACTTTCTCCAATCCCAAATCTTTGCCGTACCATCCCTCTTTCCTCCAGGAGCAATTACCCAATATTTTTCTATGCCATATGTCTCTTTGATAAGGTTATATTTTCTTTCTTCATCAGACATATGAAGATCGCCACGCATCCTACAAAATTTTTCACCAAAGTCCCTATATTTGTTCCTTATACTTATAAATGGCTCCCTAGCATTTTGGTTCTTAGCCTTATTCCCTAGGTCTGGATCCCCAATCTCACCATTAGAAAAAGCAGAACAAAACTCCCCCAAAGAAATAGGAAGTTTATAATTAAGATCAGCTATTGCGATCATATCTAATAAGAACATTTGTGTGAAATGAACGTAGGTGTTATTGACAGAGGCTATGGCCGGATAACCGACATTATAATGCTCCACATCAGGGTCGGTTTTCTTTAAAGATCTATCTACATATGGATTGTTTTCCCATATCCAAGATTGATTATTATCAACACCGATTGTAATTTCGGGGAACAAGAGTTTAAAATCCCTTATTCCTGCACTAAACATTAAACTATCTCCTGCAGATCTATGATGACCAAAAACTATTTTTCGATCTTTCTTATATTCCTTACCATTTTCGCCATCTATAACTTCTCTAACAACTTCCTTAACCTTGACCTGAACATCAAACTTTTTTTCTTCTGCAATATCTTTCCAAAATTCATGTGTTTGATCATCATCTTCAGGATACCTAATGTGAGAGTGACCATCTTCGAATTTTAATGCTAACAAGCTGTACGTCACTTTCCCATGAGGCCCAAGTTTCTCCATTTCTATTTCTTTTGCATCTTCGATA
>Ga0315295_10000145_pt1 | contig 59490 bp, 48 predicted proteins | sample YL17G14_0_MG_FD_204453 | JGI IMG/M metagenome (GOLD analysis project Ga0315295, IMG submission 204453) | Sediment microbial communities from Yellowstone Lake, YNP, Wyoming, USA - YL17G14_0 | ecosystem: Environmental > Aquatic > Freshwater > Lake > Sediment | place: USA: Wyoming | collected... | reverse complement strand
TTCAGGATGGTGGTCTTACCGGCCTTCGGAGGCGAGACGATCAGGCCGCGCTGCCCGCGCCCGATCGGCGCCACGAGATTGATGAGGCGCGATGAAAGCGTATCATGGTCGATCTCCAGGTCGAATCGCTTGTCGGGAAAAATCGGGGTGAGGTTCTCAAAGATCGGCCGGCGGGAGGCTTCTTCCGGATCAAGGCCGTTGACACTCTCAACCTTGAGCAAGCCATAGTGCCGCTCCGATTCGCGTGGCGGGCGGACGTGACCAATGACGAGGTCGCCGGCGCGCAGTTCGTAGCGACGCAGTTGGGCCTGTGAGACGTACACGTCCTGATCACTGATGCGATAGTTGGCCGCGCGCAGGAAGCCAATGCCCTCGCTCATGATCTCCAGCACACCGCCGCGCAGCTCCACCCCCTCCTTCTGTGCCTCCGCCTGGCGGATCTGCACAATAAGGGCCTCTTTCTTGAGTCGATTGAAATTCGTGACATTCAGATCCTTGGCAACCGAACGCAGTCTCGCCAGCGGTTCGTTCTCGAGCTCCAGTATCTTCATATTGTTCATTGCCTTCTGGGAAAAGTTGGATTGAAACCTGCCCCCCGTGGATGCGGGCGCGAGCTACAGAGAGTTCGGAGTATCGGGGCTTTGACTCAAGGTGAAACTACAGGGGAAGACGCCGTATTGCCGTTCCGTGCTCACTCGACTGTTTCCAAACGGGGATGTTGCGCGCATTATAGCACTTTCAGGTGTGCCTTGCAAGCGGGCCGGAAGCCTCATTCTATTGGCGGTTTTGCAGGGTCCACAGCTTGCCGTAGAGGCCGCCGGCCGCCAGCAGGCTGGCATGCGTACCGCGCTCGACGATCTCCCCATGGTCCAATACGATTATCTGATCGAGTTGTTCCAATCCGAGGAGGCGGTGTGTGATCAACAGACTGGTCCTCGAGCGCATCAGATCGAACAGGGTCGATAAAACCTCCGCTTCCGTCACGGCATCGAGATTGGCGGTCGGCTCATCCAGGATCAGCAATGGAGCGTCTTTGATGAATACGCGGGCGATGCCCAGCCGCTGGCGCTCTCCGGCGCTCAGACGTGCGCCGTGCTCACCGATGAGCGTATCGTAGCCCCTGGGTAGACTCATGATCATGTCGTGAATCTGGGCCCGTCGCGCGGCCTGCTCCACTTCGGGGGTCCCAACGCCCCGTCGAGCAAGGCGGAGATTCTCATACACAGAAGTGTCGAAAAAATAGGAATGCTGGGACACGTATCCGATCTGGGCGCGTACGTAGTCGGGACTGAAAGCCCGAATTGATGATCTAGCCAGTTGAATTTCTCCCGACTCGTACTCCCAGAAACGGAGCAGCAGACTGGCGACCGTCGATTTTCCCGCGCCGCTCGGACCCACAATAGCAAGGCTCCTGCCGGCTCTGATCCGAAAGGAGACGTCGCGAAGTGCGGGTTTCACGCGGCCCGGATAAACAAAAGACACGTTCGCCATTTCGAGCGAGGGCTGCGGTCGACGGCCGCCTTCGACTGCATTGCCCTCGGCTATGATTCCGTTAGCATCGGGCAGGCCGGGCATGCCTTGAACGGCAGGTGGCACGTTCACCACATCAAACAGCCGCTGCGCAGCCGCCTGAGTAGCCGGCCACATCTGTCCAGCCAGTGGCAGCGCGGCAACCGCCTCGAAAGAGGCAAGGGCAATGAGCGCTAGCGAGGCGAGAAGGATGCCGTCAACAGAACCCGCGGACACAGCAGGAATCACAAGCAGCAACGTGAACCAGAGCGCTAGATTGATGAGGATCGACGACAAGCCGGAATGGAATCCGCTGATACGGGCCATGAGGCGCTGTCCGGCGGCATAAGCTGAGCCGGACACGCGCAGCTGCGAGAGTCGATCGTCGGCGCGGCCAAAGGCTAGAATGTCGGCCAAGCCCTGGATGCCGTCCACAAGCTGCGCATGCAGGGAGGCGCGGTTACCGATCATCTTGGCCCCTGGGGGGCGCGCGAAATGGCGCGCTGACAGCGGGACCGCGAAACCTGCAAGGATGAAGAAGCTGGCAACGGCCAAGGCCACGTTGGAAGCGCGGTTGAGGACCAGGAAGAGACAGACACCCGCGACGACGCACAAGGCGGTCAACGGCGGAGCAAGCACGCGCACATAGAGGTTCTCCAGCGTTTCCACATCGGCAACGGCACGCGCCACGAGATCGCCCGCCCGATAGTCCATCAGCCGCGCCGGCGCAAGCGGTTCCAGGCGCGCGTAGAACCAGACGCGGATATTGCGAAGCAGACGGAATGTGACTCCATGCGATATGAGACGTTCCAAGTAGCGAAAGACAGCTCGTGAGATCCCGAAGAAACGGACGCCGACGATCGCGACCCCCAGTGATGCAATCGATGGGTGAAGCGCAGCCGCCGAGATCAGCCAGGCGGATGTACCCATGAGGGCAACACTGCTCCCAATAGTAAGGCTCCCCAGCAGGACGGCAGATGCCACCCATCCCCAAGAACCACTGAGAAAGCCAAGCAGCTGTGGCGATATGGACCGCGCTCGGCTCAGATCAGGCTCATTCATTTGAGCAGACACGGGTATTGCAGGGACGATGACCTGTGCAAGGTCCGCGCGCGGACTGGGGCGGTCATTCGACGCTGCCTCAACTGCCAAGGTGCCATACTTGGGAGATCCGGCGTTGCCTGCTGCCATGAGCCGGGCATAGGCGCCGTCTCTCGCGAGCAGCTCGGCATGTGATCCCTGTTCCACAATACACCCCTCTTCGAGGACGAGGATCCTGTCAGCGCGATAGACCGTTTTTAGCCGGTGGGCGATGGTGATCACCGTACGACCTGCCGTGAGGTTGCTCAACGATTCCTCAAGCAGAGCCTCATTCTCTGGATCGAGGCTGGAGCTTGGTTCATCCAGAATGAGAATGGGCGCATTCATGATGAAGGCGCGTGCCAGGGCGAGGCGCTGTGCTTCCCCGCTGGAGAGGCGGGCGCCGCCCTCACCGACCAGGGTGCCATAACCCTCAGGGAGCGACTCCACAAATTCGTCCAGATGCACCAGGTGCGCGGCGTGGAACATATCCTCATCGGCGGAATCGGGTTTGCCAAGACGAAGATTCGTGGCAATTGATTCATGAAAGAGGTGTGGATCCTGGGGGACCCAGCTGATGAGATGGTTGTGATCTCCGGCTCGCACGCTTTCGAGGGGTCTTCCATCGAGGAGGATGCATCCTTGCGTGGGCTCCATGAAGCGCAACAACAGGCTTGCCAGTGTGGTTTTTCCTGAGCCGCTTGCCCCCACAATGGCGACATGCTCTCCCCGGTGGATGGCGACGTCAATGTGCGCGAGCGCCGGCCTATCCCGCCCCGGATATGTATACGAAACATCACTGAGCTCGATGGCCGGAATGGTCGTGTCACTAGGACCGTCGGGGAACTTGCGTGGGCCAACGCGTTCGGCGGGGGCAGAGCGTGACGCTGATGGGGAGGCGGGTTGCTCGGAAGCGGGAGAATCCAGGATCTCGAAAATGCGACGGGCTGCGGCCGTGCCCGCCATACCGGCATGAAATCGCAGGCCGAGCATTCGGAGGGGCAGGTAGAACTCCGGCGCGAGGATCAGCAGGAATAGGGCTTCGCGAAAGTCCAGGTGCCCGTACAGCAGTCGCAAGCCAACCTCTACTGCGATGATGGCCGTACTGATGGTCGCCAGCAGTTCGAGAGTAAAGGCAGAGAGAAATGAGACCTGCAGGACCTTTAGCGTGACAGCCCGGAACTGGTCGGCCACTCGGGCAATATTCTTGACCTGCGCGACGGATTGGCCGAAGATCTTAAGTGTTGTCAGCCCCTGCAGACTATCCAGCAGGTGCGAGGAAAGACGCCCGAGCGTCTCATACTGGCGATGGGTTGCCAGCTCGGCCGTGCGTCCGATCATGTACATAAAGAACGGGATCAGCGGGGCCGTCAGCAGCAGGATGATGCCCGACAAAGGGTCAAGGGGGAAAACGACAAGCAGGATGGTGGCCGGCACAAGGACGCTGATCACCAGCTGAGGCAGGTACTGGCTGAAATACGCGTCCAGGGCTTCGATGCCATCAACGGCCGTCGACGTGAGCTCGCCGCTTCGCTCGCCGCGACTGAAGGCGGGACCCAGCCTGAGCAGGTGCGCAAACAGGCGCTCGCGAAGATCGAGCTTGATCCGGACTGCGACTTCATTAGCGGCGATCTCTTGCAGCCATAACAGCAGGCCGCGGGCAGCGATCACACTCAGCAGCAGCCGCAGCCACGGCCACACCTTAGCAATGCCAAGCCGCCCCAGGAAAACGCCGTCAACGGTTGCGCTGAGAGCATATGCCTGCGCCAAGCTGCAAAGTCCGGCCAGGACACCACAAACAATCCCGGCGGACAACGCGAGGCGCGAGTTTTGGGCGAGAAGGATCAGCCGACGGTGCATGCGCGGGACGGATGAACGAGCCGCAGCAATTGAAAGCCGCTGCGGGGATCTTCTTGGAGCCGGATGACGCCGATAGTCGCCGACTGAGCCCAACGCTCAGTAGACGAGGGCGGCCTTCTTCACTGTGATCCGCTTTCGGAAAACGTAGTAGGTCCAGCCCTGGTATGCAAGAACGATCGGAACAAAGATCAGGGCAACGATGCTCATCACGCCGAGCGTGTACTGTGACGAGGATGCATTATAGATCGTCAGGCTCCAGGCCGGATTGGTGCTCGAGATCATGACGCGCGGGAACATCAATGCGAAGAAGACGACCTGGGTCAGCACGATGTGCAGGCCGGTGAAGGCAAAGGCCCAGCCTTCGCGGCGTCGATTGATGAAGTAGATGGTGGAGAGCAGGACGGCCACAACGGCAATCGGAGCGATGCCTAGCTTGGAGGTGATGTCCGTGTAGATGTACGTTGTCATAGTGAGCAGCACCACGGTGGCTGCAGCAGCCCAATAGACGGTGCGCGCGGCTCGGCGGGCGCGTGCGCGCAGCTCGCCGTCCAGCTTCAGTGCGAGGAAATTGGCGCCGTGGAGTAGAAAGACGGAAATCATCGTCAATCCGCCGATGAGGCCATACGGATTGAGCAAGGTAAAGAGATTACCCGTGAACATCATATTCTCGTTGATAGGCACCCCCCGAGCCAGGTTGGCGAAAACCGTTCCGAACAGGAGTGACGGTAGGAACGAACCGACGGCGATGAGCCAGTCGAACGTACGCCGCCAGCGCGGGCTGGAGTCCTTCGAGCGGTATTCGAACGATATGCCGCGGACAATCAACCCTACGAGGAGCAGGAACAGGGCTAGATAGAATCCGCTGAACATTGTGGCATACCAGTTGGGGAATGCGGCAAACGTTGCGCCACCAGCGGTCAGCAGCCAGACTTCATTGCCGTCCCAGGCTGGGCCGATGGTGTTGATGATGGCACGACGCTCCTCGTCCTTCTTTCCCAAGAAGAGGAGCAGCATGCCGACACCGAAGTCGAAGCCCTCGAGGAAGTAGAAGCCGATCCACAGGACGGCTATGAGGATGAACCACAGTGTTTGGAGTGTCTCGTGAGACATCGCATCCTCCTGCCTAGTCCTGTGATCCGATGACGCCCGGGGTAAGGTCGACGGACTCGCGCATGGCCGCATCAGGCCCGGCAATAGCGTACTTCTTCATGAGATACACGTCGGCTGCAGCCAGGATGCCGTACAGAAGTACAAAACCGATGAGGCTGATCAGCAGATCAGTTGTGGTCAGATTCGGCGAGATACCATCCTTCACCGTGAGCAGGCCTTGCACGATCCACGGCTGCCGACCCATCTCCGTAATCATCCAACCGGTGGTGTTGCCGATGTACGGCAGGAGGATAACCCAGGGTACCCACTTGAGCCAGTGGGCGCGCTCGATGCCGTGAGAAAGTGCCCAGAGGAAGTAGGCAGACAAGGCAATCATTGCGAAGCCAACGGTCATCATGAAGCGGAAGCCCCAGTAGGTGACCACCATCAACGGGATATAGTCACCGGGTCCATATTTCCCGGCATATTCCGCCTGGATGTCATCCACGCCACGTACTTCGCACTGGAAGTTGTTGCAGGCCAGGAAACTTGTGATGATCGGCAGCCGCAAGGACCACACCTCGCGTTTCCCGGTCAGGTCGAAGATGGTGATGACGGAAAACGAGGCCGGCTTTTCAGTCTTCCAGAGAGCCTCGATTGATGCCATCTTCATCGGCTGGGTGCGGTACACAAACTGCCCCTGCGTGTGCCCGACGAGGAAGACAAGCACGCCGGCGATCAAACCGACGATGGCTGCCATCTGAAAGGACGCCCTGAACACCTTCAGGTCCTTCTTGCGGGCCATGTGGTAGGCGCTAATGCCGAGGATGACGAAGCTGGCCGTGGCCAGGCCCGCCGAGATGGTATGCCAGAAGAAGATCCATCCCTTTTGGTTTGTGATAAGGGCGAAGAAATCGTTCAGCATGGGGCGCCCGGTCACCGGATCGAGGACGTAGCCGACGGGGTGTTGCATCCAGCCGTTGGCGAGCAGGATCCAGAGCGCCGAGAGGCCCGAGCCGATGGCCACGAGCCAGATCGAGGCCAGGTGTATCTTCTCGGGTATCTTGTCTTCACCAAAGATCCAAACGCCGAGGAAGGTGGACTCCAGGAAAAAGGCCATGAGGGCCTCGATGGCAAGCGGGGCGCCGAAGATATCGCCAACGAAGCGGGAATACTCCGACCAGTTCATGCCGAACTGGAATTCCTGGACGATGCCGGTCACAACGCCGATGGCGAAGTTGATCAAGAACAGCTTCCCCCAGAACTTCGCCATTTTGTGAAAGGTTTCGTCCCGCGTCTGGTAGTAGCGGGTCTGCATGAAGGCGACAAACCAGCCCAAACCCAACGTGAGCGGGACGAAAAAGAAGTGATAGACGGTGGTGAGCCCAAATTGCCACCGCGAAAGTAGGGTCGGATCCATGAGCTCTCCTCAAGTGAGTCGTGCGATCATCGCCCCACGATTGTGCCGGGCGATGGGTGCCACCACCCGTGCGCCTTTCCTCAAAGCCTTCCCATCCGCGCGAAACCAATCATCCCCGCGGGCACCGCACCGGCACATGTGAGGCAAGTCGCAACTTGGCGCCAATTCTACCTGAATCGTGACTGCCCTGGTTCTCGGCAGATGAGGCGGAGCTCCTCAGGATCCAAGGCGAGCAAGGCAGGACTTCACCCACCGGGAATCCATTTTCATCAACCTGTTCTTACTGAGATTCTCCTTGAGGATCCAACGCACGTCAGGGTCGGTGCTCTTCATCCACCTTTCCATCAAAGGCTTGCCGGCCTCGGGGTCCGCAGCGATCGCGACGCTCCAGCAATAACCCATTCCCTGACGCAAGGTTCTGAAGGGCTCGGTGTTTCGATCATTCGCGCCGATCATCGAAGATGTGATGCAGTCCAGGATCTTGAGGACGGCGCCCGCAGTTGCCGGAGCCTTCAGAAGGCGAGGTTCGCACAGGCCTGCGACTGCGGCGCGCTTCTCATACCAGTTGCCCCTGCACCATTCCTGAATCTCGCGCAGGAGGAGAGGCATGTCCGCATCGCCCACAGACTGCAGGGCCATGGCGACCGCCTCGCGTATGCGCCATCGTGAATCTGAGGCGTAACCGCGCAGGGTTGCAAGTTGCGTCCGATCACCGGCCGCAATGAGCCTGCCCAAGGCCATCACGCCGCAGAATACGACGAAGACCTGAGCCGTGTTTTCAGGAGCCTTTTCAGAAGGGATCGCGAGGAATGCGCTGATCCGTCGAGCATCTGCCTCCTGCGCGACAGCCTGCGCGAGTTCGAGGTTGCCGCGCGGGCCCGGAAGGCCGGACTCCTTGAGAAGGAATGGTAGCCAGTCCCTCAGACCGTGCAGGTGGCGGCGATAGTCATCGACCTTGGAAATGGCTGTCTCCTACGCCGGATCGGTGAGATGCCGCGCCCTAGGGGGAAACCGCGATCTGCATATAGAAAGCATCGCCGAATGGCGCGCCATCGGGATTGACGGCCTGCCACTGGCATTCGTAGATGCCCGCAGACCGGGGAGCCGTGAAAAGGATGCGGAGCGTGGCCTGAGTTCCGGCCCGCGCCGGATACAGCGGCAATGAGATGCCGGCTCCCATAGAATCACCGCTGACAAGCTTGAGCTGATAGCGTTCATCCCAATTGCACGTGCCGCTGTTGCTGACCTGCCAACGCTTGTCAATCAATTGACCCGGAGACATGGTCGAACCATCCGGAATCGTAAGATCCTGGATGTAGGTCAGGCCGTCGGTACAGGGAGGGGTTGGCGACGGCAGTACCAACGTGGGGACTGTCACCGCCGCGGGACTGGCCGTGGGAAACTCGGCAGGCGTTCCAGGCACGGGCGCCGGCGAGGCGGGCGCCATCGTCGGCGGAATGAAATAGGTTGGGGTGGCCTGGGGCCCGCAGCCACCCACAACGATCCCAGCGATGCACGCCAGGAGAAGCCGGCCGGTTATTGACGTCAATGGGCTGATCCCTCCACAGGAGGCGTTGAGCGCAAAGCGCTGGCGGAACGCCGGGGCAGACGTGGCCTAGTCTTGCACGGCATTGCCAGAGGCAGTTTCATCGGCAGCATCGGCGCCCATGTCAAGTGGAAGCGCAACCTCTCCGCTCAGCGCCTTCTGGCGAATGACATTCTCGATCTCAGCGAGCAGTTCGTGGTTCTGTCGTATGTACTCCTTGGCATTCTCACGACCCTGTCCCAGACGGATCTCGCCATAGGAGAAGAAGGCGCCGCGCTTCTGAACGATATCGAACTGGGTGGCGAGGTCAAGAACATCACCGGATTTCGAGATGCCCTCGTTGTACATGATGTCGAATTCAGCGGTGCGGAATGGCGGAGCAACCTTGTTCTTGACGACCTTGACGCGGGTGCGGTTGCCGATGACCTCAGCGCCGAGTTTGATTGCCTGAATGCGGCGAACATCAAGACGGATGGAGGCATAGAACTTGAGCGCTTGACCGCCCGTGGTCGTCTCTGGATTGCCGAACATGACGCCTATCTTCTGGCGCAGCTGATTGGTGAATACGACGGTGGTCTTGGTCTGATTTATGGCGCCGGAGAGCTTGCGGAGCGCCTGCGACATCAGTCGCGCCTGCTGGCCCATGGTGGGATCCCCCATGTCACCTTCGATCTCGGCGCGCGGCACCAGTGCAGCAACGGAGTCGATCACGACCACGTCGACGCCGCCGGAGCGCACTAGCGTCTCGGTGATCTCCAGGGCTTGATCACCCGTGTCGGGCTGGGAGATCAGGAGATTATCGATGTCCACGCCGCACTTGGCGGCATAACCCGGATCCAATGCGTGCTCCATGTCGATGTAAGCCGCCGTGCCGCCGCGACGCTGCGACTCAGCGACAATGTGTTGGCAGAGGGTCGTCTTGCCGGAAGCCTCAGGGCCGAAGATCTCCGTGATGCGGCCGCGCGGAACGCCGCCAACACCCAAGGCAATATCCAGCGACAGGGAGCCGGTCGAGATCGAGTCGGTGGTAAGCATGTTCGTGGCCTCGCCGAGCTTCATGATGGAACCTTCGCCGTAGCGCTTCAGGATATCGCCGACCGCCTTCTCGAGCACGAGGCGTTTGGCGGCATCCGGCTCAGGGACGGCGGATTCAGTGGATTTTGCAGCAGTCGATTTGCGTGGGGACATCTAGGCTCTCCGGGGACTTGGGTTGGTGGGGATATTCGCGGTCCGTAGCAGATAATTCGAATCGAAGTCGAATGGCTCACCTGGCAACGTCTCAAGGTTTGGCCGTGATCGTTCCGCGAAACCAAAGAGGAACAAATGCCTCCTCCATGGCGCGTTGCGCGGCGTGCACACTGATGCGGGTGGTGCCAAGCACTCGTGCATTATAGCACAGATGTTCGGTGCGTCAAGAGCCTTGGGCTGGCGTGTCCGCCGTCCAGGTGCACGGACGGTGTATCATGTTGCCACACACCGAGAATTGGAATGGGAGGGACGCGGTATGCACGCAGTTGTTATCTCCATCCATGTTCGGCCAGAGTGCATCAAGGAATTCGCCGCCGCGACGCTGGAAAACGTCCGAGAAACACTCAAGGAGAGAGGTGTCGCGCGTTTCGACCTCCTTCGGCAGGCGGACGATCCGGGCCGCTTCTTGCTGGTCGAAGTTTACCGGCAAGCGGAGGATCATGCCCGCCACAAGGAGACCCCGCACTACAAACGTTGGGCGGCGGCTGCCGAGCCTTTGATGGCCGAGCCGCGCACGCGCACCATCTATGAAAGCGTATTCCCGAAAGAATCCGGCTGGGAATAGGACCCGCATGCGATTCGAATATGCCACCGCGAGCAGGATCATCTTCGGTGCAGGCGCCGTCAAGGAACTGGCGCCAGCTGCATCGTCCCTTGGAAAGCAGGCGCTCTTTGTCGTTGGCAGGTCAGTCGAGCGCGCTGCGGCCGCGATCCGCACACTGCACGACGCCGGGATCCAGACCGAGCAGTTCCATGTTCCCGGAGAGCCTACGATTGAGCTTGTGTTGGAGGGCGTCGGAACTGCGCGCTCAAGACAATGCGACATGGTGATCGCCCTGGGAGGCGGGAGCGTACTTGACGCAGGAAAGGCGATCGCGGCGCTGCTAGCCAACCCCGGAGAGATCCAGGATTATCTGGAAGTTGTGGGAAATGGGAAAACTCTACCTGGCCCCTCGCTGCCTTTTGTGGCCATTCCGACAACGGCGGGGACCGGATCCGAGGCCACGCGCAATGCCGTGATCTCCGTGACGGAGAAACGCGTGAAGGTGAGCCTGCGCGGCCCATCGCTATTACCGCGGCTGGCGATCGTGGACCCGGCGATGACGTATGATCTGCCGAGCGATATCACTGCCGCCTCAGGTCTGGATGCGTTGGTGCAGCTGATCGAGCCGTTCGTATCCAATGCTGCCAATCCGATGACCGACGCCCTGTGCAGGGACGGGATCCGGCGCATTGCGCGCTCCATTCGACGCGTGTATCAGGATGGCCACGACGTGGAGGCGCGGGCGGACATGGCGTTGGCCGCGCTTTTCAGCGGCATGGCGCTCGCGAACGCGAAACTTGGTGCAGTGCACGGATTCGCCGGGCCGATTGGCGGCTTGTTTCAGGCACCCCACGGAGCGATCTGCGCGAGGCTCTTGCCGCCCGTCGTGCGAGCGAATCTGGCTGCTCTGCGCCAGCGGGAGCCACAATCCACTACCCTGGCACGATTCGACGAGCTGGGTAGGCTGCTAACCGGCAGCGAGAATGTCAATGGAGAGGATGAAGTAGCCTGGCTTCAGGACTTGTGCGCCGACCTCAAGATCGAGCCGCTGCGGATGTACGGAATGACTGAGGCGGACTTCCCCGAGCTCATTGCGCAGGCTAGGCGATCAAGTAGTATGAAGGGTAATCCGTTGGTGCTTACAGAGGATGAGCTGACCGGCATCCTGGAGGAAGCCCTCTAGCGGTTCGGCACCACGTGCTCACGGACCTGGCGTTGGCAGCCACTCAACCTGCGGCGTGGGCGGAGGCCCGAGCCTGAAACCGTCTTTGCCGTGATACGTGAAGTACGTGACCTGGCCCGGCAAGATGCGCATCCATTCTTGCTGATTTGCATTGTCCGACCGGAATGTGATCTTGTATAGGCCAGCCGGAAGGTCGCTCAGGACCATGTTCTCCTGATAGTAGAGATCGGAATTCGCGGCGCCGGCGCCGTACGTTCGCACCAGCCGAGATTCGCTGGAGACCGTGTCTTGCACCTGGACATCCAGCAGTTGGAGCGGAATGTTCCGGGAATCGGCGATGCGTCCAACTAACACGCCCCAACCTTCCGGCGGCGCCATCCAGAGCTCGGGATTGTATGTGTGGTGGAAGGAGTTTTCCACCCAGCGCACCTCGAAATGGACGTGCGGGCCGGTGGTCGCGCCGGTGGCGCCCACCAAGCCAAGCACATCGCCGGTCTCAACATGCTGACCGCGGACCGCGATGATCTTGCTCATATGGGCATACACGGAGTAGAGCGGCTGATCATTGCGCCCGAAATCCATACGCACTACGACAGCCATGCCGTAGGGATCCTCAATGGCGCCCGGCGCCTCGAGGAACAAACCCCAGTCCGCCCAGACGACAGTGCCGGGACCCGCGGCTAGGATCTGGGTCCCGTAAGGGGCGTCTATGTCCACGCCGGTGTGGACGACGTCCTCGAAAAACACACCACCATAGCGATAGCTGGCGAGCGGCCAATTGATCTCATCGGCGGCGATGGGCCGTGCAAAGTAGAAGTGATCATGGGGCGAGATCGCCCAGGGGACCGGATACAAGGGGGGCCGCCAATCGATCACCGGCGGCGCATGCTGAGCGGGGAGTTCGATCTGAAATGGACCCAGGGTCGGCGTGGGTTCCTCAGAAGCATCGAGCGGTGCAGTTTCGCTCGGCCCGGCGATGACAGGAGTCCGGGTTGGAGCTGCTCGTGAGGTAGCGCAGGCAGAAAGAGCGAAAGCGAAGATCGCGACAAGTACGCGGAGCCACGTTCGGCTTGGCCGCGCCGAAGCAGTGGAACGGCCAAGCCCAACGCCGGGACGCTCAGCGCGGGATGCTTTCACGGCGTAGGAGAGGGGAAGGTAGGGATCACGGTAGGCGGCGTGGATGTCGGTGGTGGCGTGCTACTAGGGGGAACCGGCGTGGGCGTGCGGCTAGGGGGAGCCGGCGTGCGCGTCTGGCTAGGCGTCAGGGTCGCGCGCGGCGTCCACGTGGGGTAGGGAGTTGTTGTGGGCCGCGGCGTGCGTGAGGGCGTAATCGTGGGAGGCAGTACAGGCGTCGCCGTAATCAATGCGTCAGCAGGATACAACTCCAGCATGGCGGAGTACCAATCCAGGCCGTCCGTGTGGGCAAATTCGCTGAAGCGCGCGCCTGCATAGTACGTGCGCCAGCCGGCCAGGGCGGAAAGCCGATGCCATCCGTACACCTCGGCGAGGGAGGTAAGGTCAACCCAGTAGCCCGAGGGCACAGGACCGTAGCTGCCGCCGGCTTCGTAGGCCTCTGGATCAAGCTGATAGCGGGTATTGAGGTCCCACGGCGGGTCCTTGATTGGGGTTCCCTGTGAGCCGTCCTGATTCTGTGCCCGCACATACACGCGCCAGTACGTCTGATCGCTAATGTCCTCGCGTACCACCGACATCCAGCCTGCATTGAGCATAAGGGTGTTGATGGCAAAGGCACGGCCGGTGTAGAGCCAGTCTCTCTCAAGGCCCGGATCCAGGGCGGTCGTGAACGGCACAAAGGTGTTCTCCAGGCTGGCCAGCGGATCCCAACCCGCCTCCGCGATAACACGACCTCGCAACTCATTGAACGAGGGCGCGACCAGAGCGTGCAAGCCTGCGGAGGGCGCCTGAACATCCTGGAGAGGTACGACATACCAGCGCTTTGAGGGCACGTCGGGCAGCGCGGTGACCGGCACGGCCGACGCAGCCGGCAGGACGACACGTGCGGCCTTGAGGAACTCCTCGGGCAATGGATCGGGAAGCGCGACCGCGGGCCAGACCAAACCGCGGACCCGTCCGGGAAGCGGCCCGGGCAGCATAAGTGGCGTTCCGGTTAGCGCGTAGGCGCCGAGCATCTGTTGCGACGGCGTGTCGAACACGGCGGCGATCTGTGAGCCGTCGGGGTTCCACGCTGGCCACGTGCCGCTGCCTTTCCAAACCGCTGACACGCTGGGTCTGGATGTGTCCCAGACGTAGATGCCAGGATTGCCAGGGCTCTGCGCGTTGGATGCCCAAGCAAGGTGTGATCCGTCGCGGCTCCATGTCGGATGAGCTTCGGCGGATCGCGGCGTGTGACTGATATTGGTGAAACGATCGGAGGTCTTGTCAAGTTCGGCGAGCCAGATATCGGCATCACCGGTACGGCTGGAGACGAAGGCGATCTTGCGTCCATCAGGCGACCATGCCGGGGAGTGATCGGAGGTGGGACCATCCGTGAGAAGCACGGGTGCCGCGGCTGGATCGGTCATGGATTGGATGGCAATATCCAGCTGACCATCGCGGTAGGTCTCGTAGGCCATCCATGCCATGTCGGGAGACCATACCGGTGCCCCGTCGTACTCCGGCGTGTTCGTGACCTGCGCCAAGGACCCTGTTCGAAGGTCCATGATGTACAGATCCCAGAAGCCGCCGCGATCGGATGCAAAGGCAATCGACCTGCCATCCTGGCTCATGGAGGGGGTGATGTCGTGCCATTCCCCCCAAGTGAGGCGCGTCAGCACGGCAGAGGCCAGGCGAAAGGAGAATAAATGCGCGTAACCACCCTCTTCCGCTGATAGCAGTACCGATGCTCCTGCCAGGTCCGCGTTGCTTGTGGGCAGCGAAGGGGCTGCAGGAGCGATTACCGTCGGCGTTATCAGCGGCAGTGGTGTGATGGCCGGCGCGGTGGTGTACTGGACGCAGCCAGTCAGGCCGATGGAGGCCATGACGGCAACCGTCAGCCCCTCGACGGCGAGCAATCGACAACCTTGAAGACGTCTTTTCACCGTTGGGGAACTACCTCAAAGACTCTGGAGATGGGATCTGCCTGTGGTCCATCGGGATAGGACAGACGCGCCTCGATGGTGAAGGGACTTGCCGATGCGCCGCGGAGGTGCAGGGTCATCTCGAGCCGCCAGTTCATCGGCTCGACAATGCTGGCGGTGGCCACTTCGTCACCGTTGGCATCCTTCAACGTGACCTCAATGTGCGGGCACACCTGGAAAGGCGTGATTTGGAGGTGCACCCGGACGCGTTGGCCGTCTGGATACGGAATCACTTCCAGGGACTGGATGCGCGTCTCTGTGGGTGGCAGGCGCTCCAGATCCTCCTGGGGGTAGAAGAAATCCATGCGGGCATTATAACCAAGCGAAAATGCGCACGACGTTGCAACGTCGTGCGCATTCTTCTCGCCTGATATGGTTCTCTGGAGCGGAGAGCGGCGCCTGGGGCCCTCCCGCTCAGCCGTTCTTCTTCTGGAAATCACGCATGAAGCTGGTCAGGGCTTCAGACGCCTTGGTGTCCAGGGCGTTGTACAGGGAGGCACGCATGCCGCCGACCGAGCGATGACCCTTGAGTCCGATCAGACCGTTCTTCTTCGATTCCGAGGCAAAGGCCTCTTCCAACTGTTCCGTTGGGAGGCGGAACGGTATGTTCATCACAGAGCGCGCTGCAGGCTTCGCGTGTCCGCGATAGAACCCACCGCTCTCGTCAATCGTCCTGTAGACGAGGCTGGCCTTCTCCTGGTTGCGTTTTGCTACTGCAGAAAGACCACCAAGCTGCTTGGCCCACTTGAGTACCAGACTGGTGATGTAAATGGCGTAGCACGGCGGCGTGTTATGCAGCGAGCCGCTGGCCGCCAATGCCTTGTAGTCAAGCAGGGCCGGCAGATTGGCGGGCACGCGCTCGAGAATGTCGTCGCGGGCGATCACAATGACCACGCCCGCCGGGCCGGCATTCTTCTGAGCGCCAGCGTAGATGAGCGCGTACTTGGACACGTCGATCGGGCGGCTGATGAAGTCCGAGGATGCGTCACAGACCAGGGGCACGCCGGCCGGCGGCTCGGGCTCCTTTGGGAATTCCACGCCGTGAATGGTTTCATTGGAAGTGAAGTGCAGGTAAGCGCTCTTGGAATCAAGGTCCAGTTTGGCCGGCAAGTCATTGAAGCCCCCGGCTTCCATGTTGGCGGCCAAACGCGTGGTGCCGAGCTTGGTGGCCTCCTTCGCCGCAGTCTTGCTCCACGTACCCGTCACGACATAGTCGGCCGAGGCGCCGGCAGCCCGCATGTTCATGGGGACCATGGCGAATTGAAGCGAGGCGCCCCCCTGCAGGAACATCACTTTGTAGTTGGCGGGGATTGCGAGCAGCTCGCGCAAATCCGCCTCGGCTCCCTGAATGATGGCTTCGAATTCCTTCGACCGGTGGCTGATCTCCATGACCGACATGCCGGTGCCGCGGTAGTCCAGCAGCTCGGCCTGCGCCTGTTGCAGCACCTCGAGCGGCAGGGCTGCGGGGCCGGGATTGAAGTTGTACACACGATTGACGTTTGCAGACATCGACGGGCCTCCTAGTCAAGCACGGCAGGTACGAGTCTCCCTGCAGCGGCAGAACCCCCTCCAGTCAGAGTTTCTAAAAAACTATTATAGCAGTTCAGGGCGCTAAACTCACGTAACAATCGGCACGATTCCGCCCTGAAGAACGTCGTTGACACGGGGGGCGCCGGTCGTTAGAATGAATCTGTGTCAACGGACTTCGGCAGGACAGGAGCCAGCCGGTGAGCCCGGCAGGTTCCTGTTGTTTTTTCCCAGCTGACCAGGAGGGTCACCGATGAAAATCCTGATTTGCGACAAGACGGAAAAGGAAGCCATCGAGCAAATGCGAGCGGCCGGGCTGCAGGTGGATGTGCGGGATGACATCACACCCGAGGAGCTCCCCAATGTGCTGCCGGCGTATGACGGAATGGTGGTTCGATCGCGAACCAAGGTACGCCAGCCGCTGATCGATGTCTGCCCCAATCTCAAAGTAATCGTGCGTGGCGGAGTAGGTCTGGACACGATCGATGCGGACTACGCCAAGTCCAAAGGCATCACGGTCATGAACACGCCGCTGGCGAGCTCGGCCTCGGTGGCAGAACTGGCCATCGCCTACATGTTTGCGCTGGCCCGCTCGGTCTATAAGACAAGCGCCTCAATGAAGTCTGAGAAGTGGGAGAAGAAGCTGTTCGAGGGGGACGAGCTGGGCGGCAAGACGCTGGGGCTGATCGGGATCGGCAATATCGGCAAGGAGGTGGCCCGGCGGGCGAACGCCCTGGGGATGACAGTACTGGCCCATGACCCGTATGTGAAATCCATCGATGGCGTGAAATTGGTGTCGCTGGATGAGCTGCTGAAGCAGGCCGACTACATCAGCCTGCATCTGCCCAAAACAAAGGAATCGGCGGGCATGCTTGGAACAGAGGCCTTTGGAAAGATGAAGGCCGGAGTGCGCATTATCAATTGTGCGCGCGGGGGGATCATCGACGAGCAAGCGCTCCATGAGGCGCTCACCAGCGGAAAGGTCGCGGGCGCGGCGCTGGATGTCTATGCAGAGGAGCCGCCGACAGACTGGAACCTGGTCAAACTTCCCAATGTGATCGCCTCGCCCCATATCGGCGCGGCAACCAAAGAGGCGCAAGGGCGTGTCGGCGCCGAAGTGGCCCAGAAGCTGATCGATTTCTCCAGGAGCAAGTAGCCCGCCTGAGTTGCTGGGATCTACCAGGCGCAGCCAGCCGTGTGCACCCCAAGCCCTGCGGGCTGATTGAACGCGTGAGGACCAGGCTATGAAGACCTACGACGATATTGGCGTCTGCATCCCCGAGATATTCCTGCCCAAGGACGGCACGGCCCTTGAAAAGTGGGCGGTCATCGCGTGCGACCAATTTACATCGGAGCCCGAATATTGGCGCAAGGTCAGGCAGATGGTGGGTGAGGCGCCGTCCACGCTGAACCTGATCCTCCCGGAGATCGAGCTCGAGGCGCCGGGCAAGGAAGAGCGCGTCCGCCAGATCCAGCAGACGATGCATCAGTACTTGCACAGCGGGCTGCTGCAAAGCCGCGAGGGCATGGTATACGTCGAGCGCCGAGTGGACGGGAAGATGCGCAAGGGGCTGCTGCTGTGTCTCGACCTTGAGCGCTACGACTACGCTAAGGGCTCGACCAGCCTGATCCGCGCCACCGAGGGGACGATTGTCGAGCGACTGCCACCGCGCATGGCCATTCGGGAAGGCGCCGCGCTCGAACTGCCTCATATTCTGGTCCTGATCGACGATCCGGAAGGCACGGTGATCGAGCCGATTCAGGCCGGGTCAGGGGACCGGGATCTGCTCTATGATTTTGATCTGATGCTGGACAGCGGGCACCTGACGGGATACGGACTCAGAGGGCCGACGCAGGACGCAGTGATCGCGGCCTTGCGGAACCTGGCCAGGCAGGATACCTTCCGCACCAAGTACGGTCTCGCCAAGAACGAGGCGGTCCTGCTGTTTGCCATGGGCGATGGAAATCACTCGCTCGCAACGGCCAAGGCAGTGTGGGAGAAAATGAAACCGCGCGTGGGGATGCAGCACCCGGCTCGTTACGCGCTGGTGGAGATCGAGAATGTGCACGACGACGGCCTTGAATTTGAGCCGATACACCGAGTACTGTTCGGGCTCAAGGACAACGTGATGACCGCGCTGCGCTCGCGTTTTGGAGCCCATGTCAGCTATCGCGGTTGTGCCTCGGCACAAGAAATGGTGCAGAGCGTTGATTCAGCAGCAGGCGGGACGCAGGTCATCGGGCTGGTCCAAGGGACAGGCGAGGAACGATACGGCGTGCTCGAGGTCATACAGCCGACGTCGAATCTTGCTGTGGGAACGCTGCAGGGATTCCTAGATGGTTTCATGCAGAGGGGTGGGGCGGCGAAGATCGATTACGTGCACGGCAGCGACGTTGTGGACAGACTCGGGTCAGAGCGGGGGAACGCCGGCTTCTACCTGCCGCGCATGAGCAAGTCGTCGCTGTTCAAGACTGTGATCCTGGATGGCGCGCTACCGCGGAAGACGTTCTCGATGGGCGAGGCGCGCGAGAAGCGTTTCTACATGGAGGCGCGTAAGATCGCCTGAGATCCGACGCCATTTCTGATATTTCAAAAGGCGCGCGGCGCAAAGCCGCGCGCCTTTGACCTGCAGCCGGGATCAGTGTACGACGAACCTGAGGGCTTTCAGAGCTTGTGCAAAGTCCTCGGGGTAGGGGGCAGTGTATGTAATGGGCTGGCTGGATTCCGGATGTGTAAATGACAGGGAGAAAGCGTGGAGCGCGGGCCGCGCAATGATCTCAGTGGGGGGGGCGCCGTAGAGGGAATCTGCCAACAACGGACAATGCAATGCGGCAGCGTGAACCCGAACCTGGTGGGTACGCCCGGTGAGCGGCTGGGCCTCTATGAACACGTGCGCGCGAAAACGCTCCAGGATTCGAAAAGTGGTGCTGGAGGGTTTTCCGTTGTGGGGATCGACGACCGTCCTATGCCTGTGACCAACGTCGCTCCTAAGAGGTTGCTTGCAGACCCGCTCGTCCCACTCGGGAACACCGTTGGCAACCGCGTGATAGACCTTCCGCGCCTGGTGATTCTCAAACTGAATGCTCAAGGTACGATGCGCCTCAGCGGTGCGCGCGATCACTAGCGCGCCTGAGGTGACCTTGTCCAGTCGATGCACGATCCAGATGCGCCCATACTCAGCTTCGAGCAGCTTCACGAGGTGAGTAGAGTCTTTCTGCCAGCCGTCCGGCAAGACCGGGAGACCCGCCGGCTTGTTCACCACTAGCAGCGCCTCGTCGACGTAGAGAATGTCCACTACTGTGCATTTAACCATGTTCCGAGGGCCTTGACCCCAAGGTGATTCAGGCATATCATCAACATACCGACCAGTCGGTATGTCTATCGATGAAAGCCGAAAGGAAAACAATGACGTTGCCTCGCAGTGCCGAGACACGAATGCGAATCATGGAGGCCGCGGTCATGCGTTTTTCGGCTGACGGATACGACGCGGCGAGCGTGGATGAAATCTGTGCCGAGGCGGGTATGAGCAAAGGCGCGTTCTACTATCACTTCGAGAGCAAGCAGGCGCTCTTTCTTGGACTGCTGCAAGATTGGCTGGCAGGCCTCGATAAGGGCATGGAGGCGGCCCGCCGGCCCACGATCCCCGAGACGCTTGTGCAGATGACCACGATGCTGCCCCTGGCGCTGGGCTCAGCGCGCAACCGGCTTGGCATGTGGCTGGAGTTCTGGTTGCAGGCCAGCCGGGACAAAGCCGTCTGGAAAGCAACGATCGCCCCATACCGCCACTACCGCGACCTCTTCAGTCGGATGATCGAACAGGGGATGGCCGAGGGGACACTCAAGGATGTGGATCCCAACGCCACTGCCCAGGCGATTCTTTCGATGGCTGTGGGTCTCTTTCTTCAAAGTGTTCTGGATCCTGGCGGCGCGGACTGGCAGAAGGCGGCGGAGCAAAGCATGCAACTCTTGATGAATGGGCTGATGAAGCCCAAGGCGTGAGTCTTGTTCGCCGGAGGGTGACCATGATACTTGTCACCGGTGCCACGGGGCACATAGGAAATGTGCTGGTGCGCAAGCTTGTCAGGAAGGGACAGCGCGTTCGCGCGCTGATCTGGCGGGGGGAAGACACCTTGCCCCTACAAGGATTGGACGTGCAGATGGTTGAGGGGGACATATTGGAGCCATCAAGTCTGAGGAGAGCCCTGCGGGGCGTGAAGAGGGTCTTCCACCTTGCAGGGATGATCTCGATCATGCCTGGAGTCGATTCGCTGCTGCGGCGAGTCAATGCCGAGGGCACCCGCAACATGCTGGCGGCGGCAAGAGGCGCCGGGGTGGAAAGCTTCGTGTATACAAGCTCAATCCATGCGCTGCAGAACCGGTCATGTGAGGAGCTCATGGATGAAGACGTCCCTTTTGATGCCGAGGGTGCTCAGGGTGCATATGGTCGTTCGAAGGCCGAAGCCAGCCTTGCCGTCCAGGAAGCGGCTCGGAATGGGCTCAATGCGATCATCGCGTGCCCGACGGGTGTGCTTGGACCATATGACTTCCGCCGGTCCGAGATCGGCAGCGTGCTCATGGACGCGGCCCTTGGCAAGGCCATGCCGTTTGTCGATGGCGCGTACGACTTTGCCGATGTAAGAGACGTTGCGGACGGCCTGATGCTGGCCGAGGAGAAGGGTCGTTCCGGAGAATCGTACATCCTGTCCGGCCAGAAGATCTCGGTGCGCTATATGCTTGAAACCGTGCGCGAGGTGACAGGTAGGGCATTTACTTGCATTAGAGTTCCGTTAAGCCTGGCCGAACTCGCGGCGGGTTTCATGCCCTACTACTACCGCTGGACCAACACTAGGCCGCGATTCACGAGCTTGTCCCTGGAAGTCCTGCGCAGCAACTCCAACATCAGCCATGACAAGGCGACGCGTGAACTCGGGTACCAGCCGCGGACGCTGTACCATTCGATCGCGGACGCGATTGCGTGGTTCTTTGAGAATCGTCGACTGTTGTTCAGTGTCCGTGAGCCATGACCATCTGGGCTCTGTGCCTCAGAGCGGCGTTGCAGGGGTGAGCTTCGCCTGCGGGGAGGCACCATGAGGACAAGCCCGAGGGGCATCGCCGTAGTCACCGGTGCGTCCTCAGGAATCGGGGAGGCAACGGCGCTCCTACTGGCGCGCGAGGGATTCGGAGTGGCGTTGCTGGCGCGCAGGGGGGAACGTCTCCGCAAGCTGGCACGGCGAATCGCCTCTGAAGGCGGTCAGGCAATGGCGATCCCCGTAGATCTCTCTCGCGAAGCGGAGCGCAGACGGGCATACCGGCTCATCCGACGGACGTTCAAGGCCATCGATGTTCTGGTCAATAGCGCTGGACTGGGATGGTACGGATTTGCGCAGGAGATGACCTGGAAGACCGCTCGACAGCTGCTGCGGGTGAACGTGGAGTCCACGACCCACCTGACGCTAATGTGCCTGCGCGACATGCGCAAGCGAGGCCGTGGGCACATCATCACCGTGGGATCCATTGCAGGCGGGCTTCCGAGTCAGGGCGTCGCCCTGTATGGCGCAACGAAATCGTTTCTCGACAATTTCAGCACCGCTGTGCAGCGCGAACTGAAGGGAACAGGCGTGCACCTGAGCGTGGTGCGGCCAGGTCCGGTGCGTACCGAGTTCGGTGAGGCAGCGCGACGCCATCCAAATGGTCTTCCCGTTCCGATCGAGAGCATCGGTGTCAGTCCCGAGCAGGTGGCTGCTGGCATTCTGAGGATCATCCGAAGGCCGCGCCGGGTGATGTACATCCCGTCCTGGCTTCGGATCGTGCCCTGGGTGGAATTGGTATTCGGTTGGATCATTGACAGGCTCGGCCCGCTGTTGCTGAAATGGCAGATGGCGCCAAGGGGTCGATAAGGATGGGCAGGGACTGCGCTTCAGACAGAATCCGAGTTTCTCCAGAACCTTGACATTCACATTACGTCAGGATATAGACTGGGGCAAAGATGCTGGGATGCAGCGACTTGCAGATCTGGTGGGCGTGACTGTGCGGACGCTGCATCACTTCGACCAGATCGGGCTTCTGAAGCTCTCCTCGTAAGTGGCAACGGCTACCGATGCTACAGAGAGGAGGCGCCGCACCGACTGCAACGGATCCTCTACTACCGGGAGCTCGCGGTGCCGCTGGATGAGATCAGCGTATTGTCACCAATCGGGATTTCGACATCCTGGCTGCTTGAGTCACATCCCTCCGCACTGCAGTCGGAGGCAAAGATGCTTCAGCGGTTGATATGTACGATCGATGTCACCACACGGCATCTGAGAGGAAAGGTATCCATGAGTCATAGACAGCTCTTCAAGGGCTTCAGCGATGAGGAACAGGCGAAATTGACCGAAGAGGCTGCGCGCAGATGGGATTCCGACACAGTCCGTGCGTCCAATGCCATCTGGCAGCAATACCCAGCTGAGAAGAAGAAACGGATCCTGGACGAGGGCAATGCCCTGTACGAGGATCTGATTGCCGCCATGCAGGAGGGTCCGTCCAGTCCGAAAGTACAGGCTATCATCGGGCGGTGGCATGCCCATCTGCAGCATTTCTGGTCGCCAACTGACAAGCAGTTGCTTAACCTGGCAGACCTGTATAGCGAAGACCCCCGATTTCTTGCGAACTGCGAGGCCATGAAGACCGGACTGTCCGCCTTCATGCGCGAAGCAGTGCAGGAATATGTGAAGAACCGGGGGTAAGACAAAGGGAGGCGGATCGATCTGCCTCCCTTGTACGTCCGTCAATCGAGGGACGCGGCCCTTCCGCTATGTCACCTGCAACCGCTGCCGTGGATACTTCTCGAATCGCCGCTCCTGCACCACGCGGCTGAGCCTTTCGATCCCCTCCCAGACATCCTGAAAGGAAACATACAGCGGGGCGAATCCCAGGCGCAGATTGTCCGGTTCGCGAAAGTCAGGGATGACGCCCATCTCCTCAATCAGGGCGCGATTGATGCGGTACCCCTCGGGGTGGCGCAAGCTGATGTGCGAGCCTCGTCGCTCGGGATCTCGGGGCGATCCAAGCGTGAAACCCAAAGGCACCAACCGCGCATCGCTCAGAGAGACCGCGTACTGAGTGAGGGCGATCGACTTCTGCCGGATGCGTTCCATGCCGGCATCCAGCATGGGTGCAAGGGCGCTCTCCAAAGCGATCATGGATAGAACTGGTGCAGTGCCCGTCAGGAAACGCTGAACACCCGGGGCAGGCTGATAGTCCATCTCGAATGTGAATGGGTGCGCTTCACCCCACCAGCCCCAGATCGGTGACAGCGCCTCCGGCTGCAGTTGCTCGTTCACATACAGGAATGCGGGGGAGCCGGGACCCCCGTTCAGGTATTTGTACGTGCATCCGGTGGCGAAGTCGACCTCGCAGGCATCCAGGTGGATCGGCACCGCGCCGACCGAGTGACTCAGATCCCAGAGCATCAGTGCGCCGGCGCGGTGAACCAGCTCGGTGACGGCCCGCATATCATACATGTAGCCACTCTTGAAGGTCACGTGCGACAGCGTGACCAGGGCTGTGCGCTCGTCGATTGCGGAGGACAGCGCCTCCAGGTCGGGAGTGATGTCGTTTTCGCGCGAGCCAATACGCACGATCTCATGCTCGTCGCCCAGCATCCGGGCAATGCCTTGCAGGACGTAAAGGTCAGAGGGAAAGTTGAGGGTATCAGTGACGATCCGTGACCGTCCGGGGCGCAACTTTAGGGCAGCCGCGGCAAGCTTGAATAGATTCAGCGACGTCTGGTCGCTGAGCATCACCTGCCCGGGACCGGCGCCGATCAGTGCAGCGATCATCCCGCCGATGCGAGCGGGCGCCTCCCACCAGCCTTTGTTCCAGCCTCGGATGAGATCCGCTCCCCAATCATTCTCCACCGCCCTCTGCATGCGAGCCGCGACGCCGTGTGGAAGACGCCCGAGGGAATTGCCGTCCAGATAGATGAGGTCGGGATCTGTGATCACAAAGCGGCTGCGAAAGCCGGCCAGGGGGTCAGCATCATCCAGCGCGATGGCGAGCGCACGTGAGGTGGCTGCTAGATTGGACATATGGTCTCTTGAACAAGACCGACCAAGGACTGCCGGAGGTATCAGGCCCTAGGATAGTCTTACATAATGGTCGGCGATCTTTTCAGCGCGGGCGCAGCATCCACTACTTGGCGCCATCCGGCTGAACGAAGGTCAGCTGCCAGCGACCATCCAATCCCTGTTCGACTGTGGTCTCGGGAGTGACCACGATCACCCAGGTGTGTCCCGGCCTGAGAGATGCCACCTCGCCGTTCTTCTGCAGAAATCGGATCGGGCGGCCGGCGCCGCCTTGTTCATCCCCCGGCATGCTCCAGTCGATATTGAGAGCAAGGCCATCTCGGAATAGGATTGCCTTGCCGGTCCTGCCGGGGTCGAGATGGATATTTAGGTTGGTAGGCGAGATGACCTGGTGCTTGGCAAACAACACGATGAGGTTTTGGACCTGTAGCTGACGCCTGGTGAGGCGATCGGTTTCGGGATGCAAGATGCCCGCCTGCTGGAGCTCAGATGTGTCGACATAGCGGAGGTATGACTGGCTCAGCGGATCATAGTACCAGCCGGATTGATTCTGATAAGCGATGTACACCTCCAACGCAGTCGCAGGCTCGCTGTCCTGAAGCGGCGTCTCAGAGAACTGGTATCCGGAATAATCAAGCTCCGATTTGGATTGCCGCTGATTGGCCTTCGCGACCGACCAGAGCTCGCTCAGGTCCAGCATGGACCCGCCTCCCAAGATCTGATGGAACACGACATCGCACTGGGGAAGTCGCGCTAGAACCTCCGGAGATGCGGAGGCGAAGATGAGACAACTTCTCTGGAAGGAGCGAGCCAGGTAGCGATAAATGAGCCTTCCGGAGCGGATCGGTCCGACCTGCGCAAGAGGTAGATTTGGCTCTGGATCGGACGTGGATGACTGATTCCCTGATGAGGTCATGCCCGCATCGATCGAGAGGTCGTCTGCGCTGAGTTGAACATGCGCCCGACCCGTCATGGGATCCACGTCGCTGTCACGCGCATCATCTCCCGCATCGCGCGTGGCGAATGCCAGATGATTAGTCCGGACGAACTCCACCACGTAACGGCCCGGCGGCACATCGAAACCATAGAAGCCGTTCGTGTCGGTGGTTGTCTGCGCAATTAGGTCGCCGAACTCGTCGTACAGATCGACACACAATCCCTCGATGCCACCCTCGCCCGGGCCTTGCAGGCCATCCGCATCTGTGTCGAACCAAGCTCGGTTGCCAAGCAGTGTTTCGGATCGTGTGAATGGTCCGACTCGAGGCTCACAACCGCCGCGGACAGGAACCTCGGGGGCAGGCCATTCACCGTAGAAGGCAGCCAGGAAACGCGTTGCGCCTTCCGTGATGTAGAACTCATAGACGAACGGCGCAAAAGACAGGCCAGCTTGTGGACGTGCGGTGGCTGGAAAGTGCGAGATGGAGATTAATACAACGGGGATCTTGAGCAGCGACGGATCCGCAACCTCCAGTCCCGAAAGCGGATTCGTAGGGGGACGAGGTTGCGGGATGACCGTCGCCGTGGCTGCCGGCAAGGCGGGCGGAGATGCTGTCGGAACCTCAGTTGCCTTCCGCACAGGTTCGCAGGCAGCGGACCACAGGGTAACCAGGGCGACCAGGGTCATGCCAAGGTAGCTTCGCTGTCGATGCATGCAAGCATTATAGTGGTGATGGGATTGGGAGGCGCCGCGGGCATCACCGGGCGGGCTGGCACTAGGGCAACAGAACTCGCGCCGGGCAGACAGATCCGTCTTGGGCGTCCGCGATTTGTTTCCGCCAGCCAACCGTCGCAGTGGACCGCGGGCTATTGGGCTTCTCCGGCAGGCGGCGCATACTTGATTAGGTAACTCCCACCTCCCTGCGGCTCGAAGAAGCTGAAGGGTGTCACAATGATCACCCACGTGTGACCGGGCTTAAGGGCCGCCGGCGAGCCATCCGCATTCAAGAATTGGATCGGCTTGCGAACCCCCGTCTGTTTCTCGTATTCCCCGGCGCGCGTGCTCCAGGTGATGGAGATAACCTGGCCGTTCCTGAAAAGCTTTGCTGGACCGGAGTTGCCCGCATCCAGGTGGATGTCCAGATTGCTGCGGCTCACGACCTCGGTATCCGCCATCAGCACGATTACGTTTTCAAAATGCAACTGGCGGCCGGTCAGCCGATCCACATCCGGGTGCAAGACGCCGCGAGCGCTGATGTCGGCGTCATCGACATATCGCAGGTACGCCTGATACAGGGGGTCATAGATCCAGGCCGACTGATTGATATTGCCAAAGAAGACCTTGAGCTGCGAGGCCGGAATTCCCCCAGGCGGCGGAAGTTCGGAGTAAGCATTGCTGGAGTAGTCGAAGGGATGGTTGGCCGCGTGACGCATGTTGTCTTCAGCAACGGCCCTCATGCGCTCGATCGAGATCATTTCCCCGCCGTTGGCTTCCTCGTGTGAGACGAAGGCGCAGTGGGGGAGTCTCTCAAGGATCTCTGGCGAGGCAAAGGCATAGATGAGGCAGCTATCCGTGAAAGACTGGGCGAGATACGCATAGAGCAGGCGCCCAGAGCGCACTGGTCCAACCTCAGCCTTGGGCAAGGCAGCTGCGCCGGCCGCGGCCGGCGCAGCAGAACCATTCAGAGCCATGCCTGCGTCCCAATCCCTGGAACCTTGCCCAGGCTGGAAGATGATCGTTGTGCCAGTGTAGGGATCCGTGTCGCTGTCGGTATCCTCATTGCCCACGTTCTGCCTGGTGAAATCCAGGTAGGCAGGCTTCTCGAATTCCAGGCTGTAGGAACGGCCGGCGTCCACATTGAAGCCGTACATGCCATTGGTGTCGGTGCTGGTTGTCTGAATGATGTCATCCAGCTCATCGCGCAGATTGACGCAAATGCCTGGAATGCCTGCTTCACCAACATCCTGTATCCCGTTCCGGTTTGAATCCATCCATACAAGATTGCCGAGAACTGCGCCTGTTTGTCGAAAGACACCGGTTCGCACGTTGCAGTCGCCAATCACGGGGATCTCAGGCTCAGGAAACCGTCCGTAGAAAGCCGCCAGGAAGCGCGTTTCGCCTTTGGTGATGGAGAACTCGTAAACGAAGGGGGCGAATGAGAGCCCTGCCTGAGGTCGCCCCGAAGCAGGGAAATGGGAGATCGACACGAGCACCGCCGGGATCTTCAGCAATCCCGGATCAATCTCCGGCAGGCCAGTCATCGGATTGACGTTTGGCGGAAAGCGGTCGGAATCAGGGCCATACGCCGTGACCGTTGCCGTCATCTGCGGCGTCGGGCCTGGCTCTGACGGTGAAGGCGTGGCTGCGATGGGTGGGGCCGTGACCGAGGCAGAAGCGATCAAGGTTGCCACGGAGGCATTGGCGGCGCCAGAGGCGCACGCGCTGAGCACCGCCGTTGTCAGGGAAACCGTGAGCCATATTCTACGAAGCATGTTCTAGGAAGACCTGGCAATGATGGAAACGAGATGTCGATGGCCTCGGGGCGTGCGCTGTTCGCCATCGGGTTCCCGCGGCACTCCCAAGGATACTACTCGCGAGGCCTCCAGGCTCGTTGCAAGGCCTTTCAGCTTTGGAAGTTGATCTCTTGGCGAACTGCTGGGGGCGTGGCCGCTATTCGGCGCGATCGTTGAACCCGGCGCGGATGCGCTTCCATGTGTCGTCGAGGGTCTCTGGAAGGACGCGCGTGGAGGCCAGGGTGGACATGAAGTTGGTATCGCCGACCCAACGCGGAACCACGTGAATGTGTACATGTTCCTTGATGCCTGCGCCAGCCGCCTCGCCGATATTCATCCCAACGTTGAAAGCGCGGGTCTGACACACCTGACTAAGGACGCCCGTGGAGCGGGACGTAAGTTCCATCATCTCCGCCCGCTCTACCGAGTCAAGCTTTTCCAGAGTGGGCTCGTGCCGCAATGGCACGATCATGACATGGCCGCTGGTGTAGGGGTAGCGGTTGAGGATCACAAACGCGTGTTTGCCGCGATGCACGATCAAGTTCTCAGGGCTGTCTTCGAGGGCCAGAGCCCTGCAAAAGACGCAGCCGTCTTCCTTGCCGTGATTCTCGATGTATTCCATCCGCCAAGGTGACCAGATGTGATTCATGCCGATTTCAAGGTCAATTCTATCATCCGGGCTCGACATTGCACATGGAGCCCGGCCCGGACCTTCAGCAGCACCCCGGCCGGCGCGCTGCCATCGTTGACATTCCTGCCTCGATTGTGTATGCTACCTACAAATGCAGCCCTCCCTGTTTGCGGCAGTGCGGTGGACGGTCACAACCCTGACCAAGTACATCCGCGATGCCCTGGAGTCCGATGTGCAGCTCCAGGACATCTGGGTGGAGGGGGAGATATCGAATTCTTCGCGGCCTGCCTCAGGCCATCTCTACTTCACTCTGAAGGATTCCGGCGCTGCCCTAAAGTGCGTCATGTGGAGATCCAGTGCGGTACGGCTCGAATTAGCCCTCCAAGACGGAATGGCAGTGGCCGCCCACGGCAAGTTGGGAGTCTACGAGGCAGGTGGGCAGTACCAGCTCTATGTAGATCGACTGATCCCTGCAGGCGAAGGAGCGCTCTACCAGGAGTTCCTGCGGCTCAAGGCGGAACTCGAAGCGGAGGGGCTGTTTTCCCCAGAACGTAAGCGGTCGATCCCGACATCCCCACAACGAATCGGAGTGGTGACCTCAGCGACAGGGGCGGCGCTTCGAGATGTTCTGGACACGCTTCGGCGGCGCATGCCGCTGGCGGAGGTGGTGCTAGCGCCGTCGGCAGTCCAGGGAGAAGAAGCACCTGCGCAGCTCATCCACGCCATCGGCCAACTCAACGCCCTCCGGCCGCGGCCGGAGGTGATCCTTCTCGTTCGAGGCGGAGGATCGATAGAGGACCTTTGGGCCTTCAATGATCACCAGGTCGTGCGCGCTGTCGCAGCCTCTGAAGTCCCCGTGATCAGCGGCGTGGGTCACGAGACGGATTTCACACTATGCGACTTCGCGGCCGACCTGCGCGCGCCGACGCCGACCGCGGCTGCAGAGCTTGCGACTCAGACCACGGTGTCCGACCTGCGCGAGCAGGCGAAGGCTGTTGCACTTCAATTGGCAGATCTGACTTTGTGGCTGTTGGATCGGAATCGGGAAGAAATCACGGCAGCTGCGGGCGAGCTGCGCTACTACTCGCCGGGGCGCCGCATACAGTCCGACCGACAGCGCCTGGATGAGCTCGGGCGGCGTGTCCAATCTGCGCAGTCGCACCGGCTCGCCTTGCAAGGCAGTGAAATGGACGGCTGGCGTCAGCGCCTTCTGGCGCTGAACCCACTTGAAGTCTTAAACCGCGGCTACGCGGTGGTCACCAGGCGGTCAGATGGCGTGGTGATACGCAAGGTGGATCAAGCACGAGGCGGAATCCACGTGCGCGTTTCCGATGGCGGCTTCGACGCTGAGGTTGTCGACGGCGGCGCCTGAGGCAACAAGCTGAGCACGCGATGCAACACCGAGGACCCGAACATGGCCAAGTCATCCTCACCCAAACCCGTTGAAGAGTTGACGTACGAAGCTGCATTCGCGGAATTGCAGGAGATCGTGAGTACCCTGGAGGGCGAACCCGCTTCGTTGGACCAGGCGATGTCGCTCTTTGAGCGCGGCCAGACACTGGTGAAACGCTGCACCCAATTGCTTGACGAGGCCGAGCTGAAGGTCAAGCGGCTATCCGGAACAGAACTCGTGGATCTGGAGGAGGCCTGAGATGCCTTTTGCCGGTGTGCTTGCAAACCGCGTCTTGGTCTGCGCTCTCGCCGCCTGGGCCACGGCACAGGTCGTCAAGGTCCCAGTGGAATACCTGCGCACCCGTCGATGGAGGTGGGGCTGGCTCCTCACTACGGGGGGCATGCCAAGTTCACACTCGGCACTCATAGTCGGCGTCGCGAATGCGAGCGGACTTTATTTTGGCTATGACACACCACTGTTTGCACTTGCGGTCGCGGTCGCGATGATCGTGACATACGATGCGGCGGGCGTGCGGCGGCAGGCCGGCATGCACGCCGAGCGCATCAATGTACTGTTCGACGAGTTGCTCAAGGGTCACATGTGGAATGAAGGGGAACTGCGCGAGGTGCTTGGACACACCCCGTTCGAGGTGCTCGGTGGATTCCTCTGGGGGCTGCTGGTAACGACGGTGATATGGTTCCTCTGGCACTAGGAACCAGATTCGATTTTTATGATCTGAGCCGTCGCATCAGGCTGGCGTGGATTGCCAGCAGTTCGGGTACGCGCAGCAAGCGCATCACGATCAGGTAAGCCGCGGCACCCAGTGTGACCCCGCCAATCGCCGCAGACCAGGCCGGCAACTCCAACTGCGAGAAGAGCACGACGGCGGCGCTCAGCACAGCAGTGCCCATCAGTGCGTGCAATAGCCCGCGGCCAACGCCTTGGCCGTCCATCGCCCCGAGTCGTTTGCGCATCAGGACATAGAGTGCCCCCATCTCCAGGGCTGTGGCAACCGAGTTTGCCAGTGCCAGGCCGCCGTGAGGCATCCAACCAATGCGGGTGAACAGCGCCGCGAACGCAAAACTGAGTGCCACATTGAGTCCCATCGCGAATACGCCGACAATCACCGGTGTCATGGTGTCGTGCTGGGCGTAGAACGCGCGGGTGAGCACCTCCAACATGGCATGTCCCACGAGCCCGGCGGCATACCACAGGAGTGCCCACGATACCAAGGCGGTCATTTGCGCGTCGAATTGCCCCCTTTGATAGAGCAGGGCGACGATCGGTTCACGCAGGATGATCAGGCCGGCGGCGGCCGGCGCAGAAAGCAGCAACACACCCCGGAGAGACGCGGCGAGAGAGCCGCGGAGTTCGTCAAGTCTGCCCAACGAGTGCTGAGCCGAGAACGTGGGCATGGCCGCGATGGCAACCGATTGGGCAATGGCGGCTTGGGCCATCAGCATGAGGGAGAATCCGTACTGTAGCCCCGCAACGCTGCCGCTCTGCATTCGGGAAGCGAGCCAGGTATTCACCCAGAAATTCAATTGCACAACGCCGATCCCAAGGACGCGAGGCAGCATCAGCCGCAGGACCTCCTGCACCGATGAGTCCCGCAGGCCAAACGTCGGGGTATACCAAACGGGTGTGGATGCTGGAGCGCCCGCGCGTGAGAGTCTGAACAAAGAAGGCAGCTGCAAGAGCAGGTAGAGGCAGGCGCCGGCGACCACACCCCAGGCTAGCCCGCGAATGCCCATCGCGGGCCCTAGAATCACAACGCCGAAGATCAGGCCCAGCTGATACATGCAGGGCGTCAGCGCAGGCACAAAGAATATATTGTGAGCGTTGAGGATGCCGACCAGCAGGCCGCCGAGACCAAAGAAAACCACCGAGGCCAATTGGATTCGCAAGAGTTCAACCGTAAGGTCGAAAAGGGCCGGCCTGGCTGAGAAGCCCGGCGCCAGCAGATGGCGCACGATGGACGGGGCAAAAACGGCAGAGAGAAGCGCCAGAGCGCTGAGAATGAGCAGGATGAGGTTGGCCAGAGATGATGCCAGTCGCCACGCGGCAGATCGATCTCCGTGTGCCAGCATGCCGGCAAACGTCGGAATGAAAGCGGAACCCAGAGCGCCCGCGGCAATCAGCATGAACAACGTCTCCGAGACGCGATTGGCCGCAAAATACGCATCCAAGTCTGAAGCGGGGAAGGCTCTGGCGACAAGGATCCCTCGAAGCAGGCCCAGGAGCTGCCCCAGCACAATGGCGACCATCACTGTGCCGGCAGCGCGCGCGATCTGTTGGTTCGCGGTGGAGGGACTGGATGTGTTGTCCATGGGAGCGCGCGCATTATACTTCTTCCTCCGCCGACGTCTTGACCTCTGCACACTCGGTGCGAAGCTAAACGTGAAACCTCAATGCTATAATGCCGTCCCAGCCCCAATGTCCAAATTGACTAGGCCCGGCATCCTCGCTATCGTCCTGCTAGTAGTCGCTTGCGCTTCGTTGCCGCTGAGGCTGGTCGCCGTGACCTCTACCTCGATCGCTGAGGCGGCCACCCCGACTATCACTCCGGCACCTCTGGAAGTGGATTCGATAGCCCCGATATCTCTGCACGCAGGGTATGGTGCACGCGGGCCGTGGTTCGAGGTCTACTTCAACGATCCATCCAATCCTGCCAGCGCGCAATTGACGGGTGGGATGGATGAGCGTCTGGTTGAGGCCATTGATGCAGCGCGGCTGTCAGTGCACACCGCTATCTTCAGCATCTCTCTCAACAACGTCCGCGGGGCCCTCATCCGCGCCCACCGACGCGGCGTCGACGTGCGCGTGGTCACCGAGAGCGACAACATCGATAGCGACGACCTGCAACGACTCAAGGATTCGGGCATTCCGGTGCTTGGGGATCGTCGTCAGGGCACCATGCACAACAAGTTCATGGTGATCGATCGGTCCCAGGTGTGGACCGGCTCAATGAACTTCACTGTTAGCGGTGCATACCTGGACAACAACACCTTGATCCGCATCACGTCTCCTGACCTGGCTGCGAACTACGAGGCAGAATTTGCCGAGATGTTCGAGGACGACAAGTTCGGGGCGGAAGCCGGACGTCCCACACCCAATCCGCGGGTGGAGATCGAGGGAACCCTTGTCGAGACGTATTTCGCTCCTGACGATGGCGTGGAGGCGGCCCTGGTCAACTTGCTGGATACCGCACAAGACAGCATTCTCTTCCTTGCGTATTCCTTCACCAGCAACCCACTGGGGGAAGCGATCCAGCGCGCGGACAAAGCTGGAGTGCTGGTGCGGGGTGTGATGGATGAGGACCAGGCATCATCCAACATCGGAACTGAACTAACAGCCTTTCGATCCACCGGCTTGGACGTCCGTCTGGACGGAAACCCGGGGCTGATGCACGAGAAGGTCATGATCATCGACGAGGAAGTGGTTGTGGTTGGCTCATACAACTTCTCACGAAACGCAAACGAAGTGAACGATGAGAATGTCTTGGTAATCCACAGCCGAGCCCTTGCGCGGCAGTTCGTTGACGAATTCAACAGGCTATACAATCTGGCCCCACCGTAGAAGACCTGCATTAAAGACCTCGTGCTCCCCTGCAATGGTTCACGCGGAATGGGGCATGCCAAGCAGGCGTCCACTTCACGCCCTGCGGCGTCCAAAACTGGACAAGACAGGTGCTTTCAGTTATCATTGCCTCAATTGATGCTGACTACTCAACCCACCCGGATAACAGTCTTATCCGGGTGTGTCTACGTTATGAGTATTGAGGGGCTTGGGAAGAGCCGCATGGCCTAGGCTGCGCAGGTGGAGACCAAATGACCGATCTGATCAAGCAGATCACAAGTGACTTTCAGAAGCAAATTCAGGGCTTTGAACCCAAAATCAGTGTCAGCGATATCGGCTCCGTGATTGATGCCGGGGACGGCATCGCCCGGTTGCACGGGCTGCCAAGGATTCGCTCGCAGGAACTCGTGCAGTTCGCCAATGGCATGATGGGCATTGCCTTCAACTTGGAGAAGGAAAGCGTCGGCGTGATCGTGATGGGGGAGTACTCGGGCATCACCGAAGGCATGACTGCCCGCGGCACGGGACGTATCGCCTCTGTGCCGGTGGGCGACGCCATGATCGGCCGCGTGGTCAATGCGCTGGGTGAGCCCATCGACGGCAAGGGGCCGGTCGCGACCAGCAACTTCCGCCCGATTGAGCGAATTGCACCAGGTGTTGTCCAGCGTCAGGATGTGGATACTCCGGTGCAAACTGGTATCAAGACCATTGATGCGATGATTCCTGTGGGCCGCGGCCAACGTGAACTCATCATCGGGGACCGCCAGACAGGCAAGACTGCACTGGCGATCGACACCATTATCAATCAGAAGGGCAAGGACCTGGTCTGCATCTACGTTGCCATCGGCCAGAAGAAGGCAGCCGTCGCGAGGACAGTCGGCACACTGGAGCGTCATGGAGCGATGGATCACACCATCGTCGTGGTGGCCGCGGCAGATGAGTCAGCCGCCTTGCAGTACATTGCGCCCTATGCCGGCTGTGCCATCGGCGAGGAATTCATGGAGAGCGGCCGCGAGGCGCTGATCATCTATGATGATCTCTCCAAGCACGCTTGGGCCTATCGGCAGGTCTCGCTGCTGCTGCGGCGGCCGCCCGGACGTGAGGCGTACCCGGGAGACGTTTTCTACCTGCATTCGCGGTTGCTGGAGCGCGCTGCGAGGCAGGCCAACAAGTATGTCGTCACACCTGCGGCTTTCAAGGAGGCACTAGCTTCGGAGAAGGACGCGGTTGATGGCAAGGTGTACGGCGGACCGACAGGCAAAGACGATGTGGCTCGCGTGATCAAGGAAATGGATAACCCAGATGGTTTCAGGGCTGTCAAACTCAAGGGTTCCGGCGGGTCTTTGACCGCGCTGCCCATCATAGAGACCCTTCTGGGAGATGTATCTGCCTACATTCCGACCAACGTCATCTCCATCACCGACGGACAAATCTATCTTGAATCGAATCTCTTCAACGCCGGTATACGGCCGGCCGTTAATGTGGGCATCTCCGTATCTCGCGTGGGCGGTGACGCACAGTCCAAGGCAATGAAACAGGTCGCAGGACGGCTGCGCCTGGACATGGCTGCCTATCGCGAACTGGCGGCATTCGCCCTGATGTCCTCGGACCTCGACAAGACGACGCAGCAGCAGCTTGGTCGCGGGCAGCGCATGCAGGAGATCCTGAAGCAGCCGCAATACGCCCCGATGTCGCTGGCGGACCAAGTGATTGTGATTTTCGCTGGAACGAACGGATTCGCGGACCAGGTGCCGGTCGACCGGATGCTGACCTGGCAAGCGGATCTCCTCAGATTCATGGAGTCATCCCACCCGGAGATCGGCCAGGAGATCGACGAGAAGAAGATCATCACGGACGAAAACCGGGGCGGTATGAAGCAGGCGCTGCAGATCTTCCGCGAAACCTGGAGAGCGTGAAGCATGCCGTCGGCTCGCGAAATGCGGCTGCGCATCAAAAGCGTCAAGAACATCTCGCAGGTGACGCGAGCGCTTGAGGCTGTTAGCGCTGCCAAGGTGCGGAAATCTGTGCAGGCAGTGGCGGCCACAAGGCCATATGCCATAAAGGCCTGGCAGGTGCTGACTCACGTTGCCGCGCAGCCCGGACGGCAGAGCCTGCATCCGTTGCTCACCGAAAGGCCGAATCCCAAGTCCGCCCTGGCTATCGTGATCACCAGCGACCGCGGCTTGGCGGGCGCGTATAACACAAACATTGTTCGCTTTATTGCCCAGCACTTCGATTCGCATCGCACTCCGGTGAAGTACATCGCCGTCGGCCGGAAGGGTCGGGACCTGCTGGTTCGCCGGCGCAAGGAGTTGCTGGCGGATTTCAGCAACCTGCCTGCAGCGCCCTCCTTTGCGGATGTCTCTGCCATCGGGCGCATGGCTGTTGCGGAGTTCGAAGCCGGCACTACAGACGAGGTCTACCTGGTGTACACCAACTTTGTCAACATGGCCCGCCAGGTCGCGACCATGAAGCAACTGCTGCCGCTTGAGCTGGCAGGTGGGAAACAGGTGATGGAACTGCAAAAGGGGAGTGCGGTGGCTGCTTACGAATATGAGCCCGATCTACGGGAGCTCCTGGACGAGATCATCCCGCGTTTCACAGCTCTCCAGGTATATCAGGCCATCCTTGAGTCCCAAGCCAGCGAGCACGCGGCGCGCATGGTGGCCATGCATAGCTCGACCGACAACGCGAAGGAATTGGCGTCCGCATATGAGCTCCAGTACAACAAGATGCGGCAGCAGACGATCACAAACGACATTCTGGATATCGTTGGCGGTGCGGAGGCACTGGCCGCAGCATGATGCTGCAGCTGAGCGGGCCAGATACGCAAGCCGGAAATGAGAAGCAAGATATGAATCGCAGGACTACGATGTTCCGGGCGAGTTGTCGAAGGTGGAGGTAGTCAGCTGTGGCAGACATTACAGGCCGTGTTGTTCAGATCCTCGGTGGCGTGGTGGACGTGGAGTTCCCCGAGGGGCGGACTCCAAATCTATTTGAGGCGATAGAGGTTGACCGCACAGGGCAGGTACCTCTCGTGCTGGAGGTCCAGAAGGATCTTGGCAACAACTGGGTGCGGACGGTGGCAATGGACGCCACCGACGGACTGCAGCGCGGTGCGGCGGCGCGCGCCACAGGCTCTCCCATCCTTGTTCCCGTCGGCGCGGCCACGCTTGGTCGTATCTTCAATGTGCTCGGACGGCCGGTGGACGGCAAAGGCGAGGTCCAGGCGGCAACATACTATGGCATTCACCGCCCGGCGCCGTCGTTTGCAGAGCAGGCAACACGCGTTGATGTATTTGAGACCGGCATCAAGGTCATCGACCTGGTCGCACCGTTTACCAAGGGTGGCAAGACCGGTATCTTCGGGGGCGCGGGGACTGGCAAGACCGTGATCATCATGGAACTGATTCGGTCAGTCGCCAGCGAGCACCAGGGCAACTCGGTGTTTGCAGGCGTGGGCGAGCGCACCCGCGAGGGGACGCAGCTCTACCGCGAAATGATTGAATCGGGGGTGATGAAAGACACGGTCATGGTCTTTGGGCAGATGAACGAGCCGGCCGGGGTCCGGTTGCGGGTGGGGCTGACGGCGCTCTCCATGGCGGAATACTTCCGCGACCATGGCCAGGACGTGCTGCTGTTCATTGACAATATCTTCCGTTTCTCGATGTCGGGTTCGGAGGTGTCCGCCCTGCTCGGACGCATGCCGTCCGCGGTGGGCTACCAGCCGACGCTGGCGACCGAAATGGGCGAACTCCAAGAGCGGATCACGTCGACTCGCACGGGGTCAATCACCTCAATGCAGGCTGTGTATGTACCGGCTGACGACTACTCCGATCCGGCGCCGGTCGCGACCTTCACCCACCTGGATGCGACCATCGCGCTTGAGCGTTCCATCGTGGAGAAGGGGATCTACCCGGCCGTGGACCCGCTCACTTCCACGTCAAGGATCCTCGACCCGAACGTCGTGGGCATGGATCACTACTCCACAGCCAGGGAAGTTCAACGGGTCCTGCAGCGGTACAAAGATCTCCAGGACATTATCGCAATTCTTGGTATTGACGAACTTAGCGAAGATGATAAACTGATTGTGGCGCGCGCCCGCAAGATTGAACGCTTCTTCTCACAACCATTCTTTGTAGCAGAGCGCTTTACCGGCATCCCTGGTCGCTATGTACCTCTGAAGGAGACGGTGCGCGGCTTCCGGGAAATCCTCGACGGGCACTGCGATGACCTGCCCGAGCAGGCTTTCATGATGGCAGGCACGATCGAAGACGTCAGGGAAAAGGCCGACAGGCTGGAGAAAGGCTCCTGAGCGATGAGAGGCATTCGAGGGGGGGCCATCCCGAGGGTTCGCTGCGAGCCTTCAGGCCGCCTCAGTTAACCCGACAGAACTAGAACTGTCACAGATACTTCATGCCCATTCGCTGCGAAATCGTCTCTCAGGACCGCGTCGTCTATCAGGGGGATGCCGATATGGTCATCCTTCCAGGGACCGGCGGCGAGATGGGCGTCCTGCCTCACCACGCTCCCGTGCTGACTACACTGAAACTCGGCGTTGTGAAGGTCCGTCGGGGCGGTAACGATCAGATCTTTGTCGTTGCAGGCGGCGTGGCGGAAGTGCAGCCAGATCTCGTCACCGTGCTCGCCGACGCCGCGGAGAACGTTGAAGAGATCGATGTGAAGCGCGCCGAGCTCGCAAGAAAGCGAGCTGAAGAGGCACTGGCCAAGGGCGTGCCGCCCAATTCGGACACATTTCTCAGCATCGAGGCAGCACTGCGACGCTCCAACCTGCGCCTTGACGTCGCCCGCCGCTATCGCAAGACACAGACCCGGTATCCAGGACAATAATCATCGTGGCCCTGTTCTCTAAAGACCTCGGCGTCGATCTCGGTACGATCTTCGTGCGGCTGGCGGATAGCACTCAGGTGCTGATGCAGGAGCCGACCATAGTTGCTATCGAGGTGGATGAGCAGAAGATGGTAGCTGTGGGCCGCGAGGCCCTGGACATGTCTGGCCGCGTACCGGAGAACATCGAGGTAGCTCGGCCACTGCGCAATGGAGTGATCGCCGATTACGAGATCGCCGAAACGCTTCTCTCGTACATGCTCCAGCGCGTCAGTGGCTCGCTGCGCGTGTTCCGACCTCGTGTCATGATCTCCGTGCCGTACGGAGTCACGAGCGTGGAGCGCCGTGCGGTCTACGAGGCGGTCATGGAAGCAGGCGCGCGGGAGGCAACGCTCATTCAACAGTCCCTCGCGGCCGCGCTGGGAATCGATCTTCCGATTGGCTCGCCGTCCGGGAACATGGTCATTTGCTTGGGTGGCGGCTGCACCGAAGCATCGATCATGGCCATGTACAGTATCGTGGCGGCCGAGACACTGCGCAAAGGCGGACTCAACCTCGACGAAGCCATCGTGAACTACGTGCGCCGCAAGTACGGTATTGTGATCGGGCAGCTAACGGCGGAGCAACTCAAGTTCAAGATCGGCGCTGCGGTCCCGCAGGACACGGAAAACACCATGGAGGTGCAGGGGCAGGATCAGGTCACTGGGCTGCCTCGCCCCGTCATGCTGACAACGGGCGAGATCGTCGAGGCCCTGCAGGATCCGCTGAAAGAGGTGACGGAAAGCTGCCGCCGCGTCTTGGAGCGCACTCCCCCCGAGTTGGTGGCTGATATCATCGATCGCGGTGTGGCTCTCTGCGGCGGTGGGGCGCTCCTGCGCGGCATTGACAAGCTCCTCACCAAGACGCTTGGGATTCCGGCATACTTGGTCGATAATCCCATGACGTGCGTTGTTGAGGGCGCCGTGCGCGGCCTGGGGATGATGAACATCCTGCGCCGGAACCTGCCGCAGGTCTAGGCGCTGTTGCAGTGAATCACGAGCGTGCGAGAGACCATTCTCTCGCACGCTCTTTTCGTTGATTTCCCGGTTCGCAGGGGTGTCAGTCGATGTAGAACGTCATGCGCTGAAGGTGCGTCGAAGGATCGATGTGTTGAATGTGGACATTGTCTGGTACGCTCAGGACGGTCGGCGCATAGTTGAGGATCGCCCGTACGCCGGCTTCCACAAGCTTATCCACAACTTCCTGCGCGGCCGCGGCCGGAACCGCCACCATCGCAAGCTTGATCTTGCATGCGCGCACGCGCTCCACCAGCTGGGAGACATCCTCGATCACTAGCTCGCCGACCTTCCGGCCGATCGTGGCGGGATCCGAATCGAACAGCAAGGCAACGCGGAAGCCGCGTTCACTGAAACCTCCGTAGCGCGCCAACGCGTGCCCCATGTCGCCGAGGCCCACGATCACTACGTCCCACATGCGGTTGACCTTCAGGATCTCGCGCAGTTTATCCGTCAGGAAGGGAATCGAATATCCCGTCCCCTGTTTGCCAAACTCACCGAATTGAGAAATGTCCTTGCGGATCTGGGCAGCGGAGATCCCCACGTAGTCTCCAAGTTCCTGTGAGGACGTGGTCTTCATGCCTTGGGCAGACATGCGCTGCAGTGCCCTCAGGTAGATTGGGAGGCGGCCGATGATGATATCGGGTATCTTCTCTGTGTACATTAGCTCCCACCCCTTTCCCGTTGTCCCTCAGCAAACTACCACAGAAGAAGCTTTTGTGCAATTATACACAAGCACGGGCTGGATGCGGCGTCGCCTCGGAGCCCGTCCCCGTGGTGCACATCAAGGGCTCACCACGCCGTAGATGCTGACTGTGTAGCGGACGTAGGCCAGTTCTGATGAATCCGCGGCAGTTGTCAGCTTGAGCGCGTACGCGTGGCCAGCCACCAGCGTGAGTTGCTTGGTCGCCCCGCAGGCTAGCACCTCGGCTTCCGCTTCTCCTACCACGTCTCCGGCCTGATGCAGTTGGGCTGTCAACTGGCCATTGCCGTTGCAGGCAAGGCTGATCGTAACGGTCGCATAGTAAGGGGTGAAATTGACCCAATCGGCGGCATCGCCCTGGGGTACCGAGACATCGCTCGAATAGAAGATCGATCCGACCCCGGAGGGTGAGAACTCGACATCCACGGCTGGTGCGTCAGCCGAGTCTCCCTCATCAAGCGCTGCGACAATCGTGGGGATCGGAGTCGGCGGGACGCCCGTGGGTGTACTCGTGCCGATTACCTCACCGCTTTCAGCCACAATCGGCAGCTTATCGATCGCTGTCGTGTCCAGGAACGAGGCTGCCACCCATCCCCTCCCGCCCGGGCCGGCCGCGAACTTGATCTGCAGCCATGAGCCAATGCTGTCCTTGCCGGTCAGGGTCACCACGTCGCGTGGGTTCAGCGTCCCGAGCGTGTCGAAACTGGTCCCAGGTCCGCTGCGGACATTGATCTGCTCGCGAACCGACGCAGTGGGTTCTGAATCGCGTCCGCCCACCACTGCAATCGCGTCCTTGTCCTGGACCTTGACGTACTCTGACGCCACCCACCCGACGCCTGCAGCGGGCCCTTCGTACACGATCTGGTACCAATTGCCGCTAGGATCCTTGCCCAGGATCTGCACGCTGGCAGAGGCAATGATGAGACCAAGCGGAGAGCTCGAGGAAAGCGGTTCTGCACGGACGTTGAGCCGCGTAGTGGTTGTCCCGATAAGTGGCGTGGACGTGGAGGTCGCCGTTCCGGTGCCGGGGATGGCTTTCAAGAGCGGCACGGGCATTACCGGTAGCGTAGCCGTGACGAAGGGCGGCGTTGGCGTGATGCGCTGCACCGGTGGCGAAGGCGCGCAGCCCATGAGGAGCGCTAGCGGGAGCCCGAGCAGAATGTAACTAGTGCGCACGCGACGTCTGCAATCGGGCGTTCGCCGCGGACGTGTCATGATCGTGAAGAATTCGCTTGGGAACTGAGCGGCGATCCACAGGCTGTGGATCCGCCAAGCAAAGGGAAACCGGGAGAGCGCCCCTGGAGAGACTCGAACTCTCGCTTTCGGCTCCGGAGGCCGACGCTCTATCCACTGAGCTACAGGGGCAGGCGCAAGGATTCTATCATAGGGTCGGGGTGCGTACGACCGGGGGATGATTCTGCGTGGATGATCCACGACGATTAGTACTCGGTCTCGCGACTGAGAACGAGCAGGGTGAGGTAAACGGAGCGACCAATCTGCCGGAGCTTTGCGGCGTCGATCCGTGCGAACGTATCCTCAGGCGTGTGGGCAAGATCATCAGAGCCGTCCCAGGAGACCGAAAGTGTTGTTGCGCTCCTGCCACCGAAGACGGAACTCACGGGGAGGTCATAGTGCGGGCCACGACCCATGGTGGTTGTGGGAGTATCGTAGCGGGAGGCAGCCTGCTGAAAGAGTTGAACGAGACGGAAGCTGCTGTCATTGCCGATGGACATAGCTGTCCCCGTTCCATAACCGACCCCTGAAAGCTCGATTACCGTTTCCACCGTCAATTCGCTGGCGCCAGGCCTCGCGTTTAGAATGTTCACGGTGCTCAATCCTTCACGACGCTCTCCGCCTGCCCAGGCGACAAAGAGAACCGTTTTGTCGGGTTGATAGGCGCTCACTTTCAACAGGCGAGCCAACTCCAGCATCACGGCGACGCCGCTTGCGTTGTCGTTGGCGCCCGGGTAGACCACGCCCAGGGGATCGGTCCCGAGGCCATCATAGTAGGCACCAACCACGATCAGCTGCTCGTCAGTGCCCATCAAATAGCCCTGGCCCGGGATCACGCCCATGACATTGACGTAGGCTTCATCCAGCATGTTCTCGGATGTGTCCGCCGGGATCGAGGCGCGGATGGCGCCTCCCTCCGCCGTCAGTGCCAGGGCGCTCGGCGCCAGCAAAGTCCGTTTCGCATCCAGGTCGGCCAGACTGCTTCCAGCGGTTTGAAGCAGGAAATCGGCCACTGCCGGAGAGATAAGCAGGTACGGACGCCTGTCCTCGCGCGGTCCAATGAAATACGAGTAGACATCCCGTCGCATCAATTTATCCGGATCTTCTGCGATCACGAGCACGGCGGTGACCTGGGTTGACACGACTTTCGGCGCGTCCTCCGCCCGTACGATAAGCACGTGGTCCATGGCCGCGGTGTTGCTCAAGCCAAATTGGGTGTTGGATTCAGACTCCAGCATGGGTCCGTACGCAGCACCAATGATACGGCCCTCGGCCTGCCCGCGACTTTGGAGACTACGTGCTATCTCAGCGAAATCCTGGCGGTAGGCGAACTGGCGTGCTACCTCTCCCGAATCACCCAGAAGCGCGAGGGTAGGCAAACCTGATAAGTGCACTCGCGGCTGAATAAGCCGCTGGTAGTAGCTGTTGTGCTCGCCAGCCGGGAAGAGGCCCATCTGGGCCATCCGCTGGCCGATGTAGATGGCTGCAAGGTCAGCGCCTGGAGTCCCGGTCTCGCGCCCCTGGAGGACCGGATCCGAAAGCACCCTGATATCCTCAAGGGTGGGTGCTGCATCGAACTTCAGTCCCTCTTCGCGGTACACATTGAGGGGGGCGGCGGAACGCAATATCAGGGCGAATGCGACGGCAACGCCGGCAGCGGCCATGAATGTGTAGCGATTGAGGAATCGGCCCAGGCCAATTGCATTATCCTCCAGCCAGTGCCGCAGTCCCTCACCGAGGAGGTTGAATGTCATGATCGACAGGAACACAGCCATCCCGGGATAAAGCGCCATCCAGGGATAGCTGCGCCAGTGCACCCGCACATTGGCGATCAGCGCCGACCATTCAGGAACATCCGAATAGTACGCAACCACCGGCACCATGGCGCCTGCCTCGCCAATCATGGCCCGGAATCCGCCGCCCATGAAGATATTTAGAAAGCCGAGCTCGGCCAGCAGCATCAGGATGCCGCCCATCTCAAGCGCCGCCAGCACTGTCAGGGGATTGACCAAATTCGGCACAATGTGCCGGATGAGGACCTGGTCTGCGCGTGCACCGATCGAGCGCGCTGACTCGATGAAGGCCTGGGGTTTGAGCGCCACCACATGCGCTCTGACGATCTGTGCCACCTCCCCCCAGCCGACCAGGGAGATCGCGACAATAAACACCCACATTCCCTGCTGGATCCCCAGCGCCTGGATAACGATCATCGCGAAAAGGGTGGCTGGGAAGGCTGCCCAGATGCCGGTCGCGCCTGAGACCAGGCGGTCGAACCAGCTGCCGCGCTGCCAGCCGGCGAGGAGTCCAAGCGAAGCGCCCAAGATAAGCCGTGCCAGCATGCCAAAAAGAACTAGGCTCAATGTGCGCCCCGCACCGGCGAGGACCAACGAGCGGATGTCTCGCCCGATGTGATCCGAGCCCCACGGAAATTCGGGCGAGGGTTTGAATGGCGGTGCCGAATACTCGCCGTTCACTGCCATCACCCCGTGGATTTGGTATGGGTCCACTCCCGGCAGCTTCTCGCCAAACACAGCAAGCCCCAACAGGCCGAGCAGCATCAGTAGGCCCACGATGAATGCAGGATTGCGGAGCGTGTTCTGCAGAACCGACTGCCGTCGGGCTCCTGCGATGGTTTCAGGAGGTGCCAGTGTCAATTGCGCCCTGGAGGGCAGCGGCGGCAGCTCACTAGCACGCCGCCGCATTACTCGGTCGCGGATATCACGATACCAGGCGGTGAGGATCTCCCCTGCCTGCCGCGCCCAATCGGCGACCGTCCCCGAGTCGGCCCGGTTCTCCTCAGTCGCATCCGATCGGAGTCGAGGATCGATCAACGGAAATGAGAATTCGATCAGCAGGTTTACCAGCAGGAAGAACAGGCCGAGAGACAGTATGAGATCGATGACCAGCGGTGCATTGCCCAGGTCGATGGCATCCAGCAGACGCATACCCACGCCCGGCCAATTGAAGAAGATTTCTACGATCGGAAGGCTTGCAAGCGAGAAGCGCAAAGATGCGCCCAGAGTATTCAGGATCGGGATCAGCACATTTGGCAGCAGGTGCACATTCTGTATCGCGCGCCAGCTCAGGCCCTTGGAGTGCGCCGTGCGGACGTAGTCCTGATCCAGCACCTCGCGCACGGAGATGTACGTGATCTGTGCCACCTGGGCAAGTGGCCGCATTGCCAACACCAGCACCGGCATGACAAGGTGCGCGTCCCAGCCGAGACCCGTGGCAGGCAGAACTTTCATGTCGAAAGTCCGGTGGACCCATATGTTGGCCGCCCACAGCATCATCGCAAAAAGGAAGCTTGGCGTCGAGGCGCCCGCAACAGAAAGCAGCACGATGAGTGCAGAGGCGGGTCCGCGTCTGATCCTGGCGGCAGCCATGCCCAACGGAAAACCCACCGTGATTGCAGCTGTCATTGACAGGAGCAGTAGGCCCGCGCTGTTGCCCAAGGTCTCGCCGACCAGCCGCAGCCAGGGTGTCTGTACCTTTTGCCAATAGTAGCTGGAAGGGTGTGCAATGATGTATCGAGCGGTGTCACCGAGTGCCTGCCAGGCAGCCTGCATCGGCTGAATTGGCAGATGCTGCCGGCCGTACTCCGCCAGGATCAGACCCCAGGAGGTCAGAAAGGCAATGGCAAGCAGAATCAGGATGCTGCCGATAACTCGTCGACCCAGCAGGCGCAGCTCGCGCATGCCCAGTGATGCGACAAGGACGGGGGGTGATGGCCTCTCGGCTTGTTCTGTGGTTTCTGGGAATGCGACCAATGCTGGCGCGGCTATGGTCGGCGGCGCCTCGGCGAGAAGACGAGGGCTGGAGAGGTCGGGCAACACCGGGGTTGGACCACCCGACGGCATCACCGCGACCGGAACTTGCTCCTCGTGTGTGATGACGGGCTGCCCGACCGCGGGTCTCAGCCAGCCCGATGCCTGCAGGGCTCTTGAGATCTGCTCGCGTAACTCAGCGTCCGAGCCGCCTCTCTGCAGGACCAGGTCCGCGGCTTGGGAGGCGCGCGCCTGGTCCCGGCCTGATCGCACAAATCTCGCGGCCGGCTCGCGCGACCAACCGTGCTGACCTACAAGATTTTCAATGCGCTCGTCAGCGGTGGCAGACAGAAACCAGACCTGGTTGGCGAGTCTCTGCAGTCCGTATGCGTCCGGATCGTGGGTCTTGATGAAGACGACCGTGGCGGCCGCCTGCTCAATGAAGACCTCCAGCTGTTGATGTACCAGGGGAAAGATGATCGACCTGAGGTCGGCGCTGGCGCGCGGGTCGGTGCGCGCCGCACGACTAAGCTGCAGCCGATCGATCTCGCCTTGACGATCAAGGATTTGAGAACCGAAGCGTTCCAGAATCCGTTGATACCCGGAGGCGCCGCGCTGCAGTGCACGATGCGCCAGTTCGTCTGCGTCCAGCGTCGTGTGACCCAATTCGGCCAGCATGCGCAGCGCGGAAGACTTGCCGACGCCGAGTGGTCCGGTTAGGACGATGATCTTCTTGGTTGATGCGTTGAACACAATAGGGCCCGCCCCAGCGATTTACCCACCAGGCTCCGGCGATGATTGGGAGGGGCCAGCAGGTTGCACCACCGATTATACAGACAATTGCGGACGCTCCGGGCCGCGGCCGGTATCGGCAAGGCAGAGACAGTTTGTGAAGCGTGTGATTGCAGCCTGGCCCGAACAATCGATGCGGAGCTGCCTGCGCGGGACTAGATCCTATCGCACTCTCCTGCCCAATTCAGCAAGCTCGCCGCGTAAGGAGCTGATTAATGCTGCGTTGCCCTCTTCGTCCCCCAAACGCATGAGCTGTTCCTTCTTGTGCGCGAGATCTCCACACAGGCGATAGAAGCGCGCCGCGGCCGGGCCGCCGGTCAGAAGCGCGAATGTCATCGTCCAGGGGGACAGAGCCCGTGCGTATTGGGCTGCAGACAGGATTCCGCCTGCGATCTCGTCTTGGAGTTGCCTCTGGAGCAGGCCTCGTTCGCGGCCGATCATGAGAAGGATGAACAGCGCCATCAAGAACCAGCCGAACCAGTCGATCAGGCTTTCCCAAACGAGGCCCTCTGATCCCCCGATCGCGCCGATGAAACTGTTATGGAATCCATGGGTGAAGACCGCGGAGGCGAATCCGGTCGCTGTCGCGACAAGTTTCACAAGGACACCCTTGTGCAGCCTGGCGAACGCCAGTCCAATTCCCGTGAAGGCAGTATAGAATGGGTGTTGCCAGGCCACAACGAGATCTCTCATGAGGACCATCTGCCAGAATGCCTCCCAGCCGCCCTCCACGTAGCCATATTCATAGATGTACAGAACGTTCTCGCTTGCGGCGAAGCCAAGGGCGGTGATGGCCGCATAGATGATGCCGTCGAGGATGGAGTCGAATTCGCTGTGGAAGGCAACGAATATGACCAGCAAGGCCGCGCCCTTCATGGCCTCCTCGACGAAAGGCGCCACGAGCGAGGAGGTGGCCTGGTCGGCCACGTCGCCGGACCCGGTCAACGCATAAATGCCGATCCCAAATACGGTGTTCAAGATGAAGGCGCTGCCGGCCGCTACCACGGCTCCCCAGAAGAAAGCCGCGCCGAGAATGATCAGCGGTTCTTTCTCGTAGCGATCCAGCCAATAGATGAAGGTGGCCATTAGGAACGCCGGTCCAAAAGCAAGCAGCAAGGCAGCAGCAAGAGCCATCATGCTTCGCCACGGTTGGAGCTGGATCTTGTTTGCATGGAACGGAAGCCCAATGCAGTCCGCTCGATTTGGGTACCGTCGCGTGGGATGCCAAGTGCCTCCAGGACCTCATCTGGGCGACCCGTCGCCCCCTCCTGTGCCTTGAGCCTCATGCGGATGCGCGTGGTGCCGTCAGCCAGCCGGTTCAGCACTTGCACCCTCTCAATCAGCGGCCGCAGATCATAGCACCTGGATCTCCGTTCTCGCGGGAGGGATTCCGCCGCCACAAGCGTGTTGACCCGGTGCTCCAACTCGCTGAGGTTGATCCCCTCCGGCAGCGTGACCTCGTAATCCGCTGACACGACCTGCTCCTGCAGTGCCGGCGCCGCGTCGTCGACCCTTTCTGCGCCAAGGACGCGAATGCCGGCCGGCAAGACGGCATTGAGCCGTGCGGGAAGACTTCCACACTCCAGCTCCTCACTGAGACGCATATCCAGTAGTTCGCAGCGCGATGAGAATCCCAGCGGAAGCGGCGCAGCAAGATGGATCTTGGGCTGCGGGTGAAAACCCTGCGAGTAGACCAGAGCGAGGTTGGCGCGTCGCGCGGCCCTCTCCCACATGGTGTGCAGATCCAGATTCCCGATGTAGATCAGCGGACCGGTCTTGCTGAAAGTAACTCGAATGCGCATGATCGGAACGAGTTCCAGCAGGCAGGCGCCACATCGCGCGTTGCGGAGCACCCTCAGTCGCCGGCGATGGGCAATTCGGCACTTGATCGCGCCGGCAATCTCATCCGGCTGGGGCTTTTAACATCGGGGCACTTCCAGCCCTCACCTGGATGTGCGCGCCGCAGATCAGAGAACGTGGGCAGGATACCGCACGCCAGGCAATTCAGCCGGCAGTCCACGCGGATCTGGCCTTCCAGCGATTGGCGGAAATCCTGGAAAAGAAAATTCTTGCGTACCGCGGCTGTGATGTGATCCCACGGGAACACCTCGTCCGTGCGGCGTTGACGGTGGGTGTAGAAGGCGGGATCCAGGTGATGTTCGACAAACGCCTCTGCCCAGAAACCGGCCCTGCGCTTGTCGTTCCAGGCGTCGAACTTGGCGCCCTTGCTCCACGCGCTGAAGATCACCTCCGACATGCGCCGGTCGCCGCGCGACAGCCACGCTTCGAGGAGCGTGTCTTCCGGATCGGTCCAGCTCAGCTTGATGTTCGGATCCCGCAATTCATGCTTGAGCAGGGCTTGCTTGACCATGATGCTTTCGCGCCTGTCCACAGCGACCCACTGAAACGGCGTCTGGGGCTTGGGCACGAAAGTGCCGATGCCCGCATGCAGCTTGATCTTCCAGCTTGCGACCTTGCGGCCTTCCTCGATGACGCGCTTGCACAAGCCCGCGATGGCCCGGACGTCCTCCAGTGTTTCCGACGGATGGCCGATCATGAAATACAGCTTGAGCGTGGTCCAGCCGCGCCGGTAGATCTCCCTGGAGGTGGTCAGGATGTCCTCGTCTGGGATGTACTTGTTGATGATCCGCCGCATGCGCTCCGTGGCGGCTTCCGGCGCGAGCGTGAAACCTCCGGAATAGTGCTCGCGCAGCTTGTCCATCAGGTCGACGGAAACCGACTCGATGCGCAGGGCGGGGAGCGAGATCGTGAGCTTGCGCCCCTCGAATCTTCCGCTGACCTCGTTGGTCAATTCGACGATCCGGCAATAATCTGAGGACGACAGCGACAGCAGGGCCAGCTCTTCGAAGCCTGTGGCATTCACGGCCTCCTCGGCAGCCTGCACGATTTCGTCCACGCCCCGCTCGCGCACTGGCCGGGTGATCATACCCGCCTGGCAGAAGCGGCAGCCGCGGGTACAGCCGCGCATGATCTCAATCGACGCGCGATTGTGCACGATCTCAATATTCGGCACGATGAACTTCGTCGGCGGTGGTGGCAGTTCCGCGACAATGCGTTTGACCACGGGATTGGCGATCCCGTCGACGAGCGATTCCACGTGTTCGATGGTCCCATCCTCAAAACAATGGACCGCATAGTACTTCGGGACATACACGCCCTGAAGCTTGGAGAGTGCGTGCAAGGCATCCTCGCGGGAATGGTAGCACGGCGATGATCGTGATTCTGTGTATGCTTTGTGTCTCAGCAGCACGTCGAGGATTTCGTGGATGACCTCCTCGCCCTCACCGATCACAAAGGCGTCCACGAACGCGTGCATGGGCTCGGGATTTGTGGCGGCGTGCCCGCCGGCGATCACGATCGGATGGGTCTCGCCGCGATCTTTCGAGCGAACTGGAATGCCTGCCAGGTCCAGAATGTTGAGTGTGTTGGTGTACAACGTCTCGTAAGGCAGGGTGAAGGCGACCAGGTCAAACTCTGACAGTGGGCGTTTTGATTCGAGCGCGTAGAGCGGAATGCCGTCACGGCGCATGAGCGACTCCATGTCCGTCCACGGCGCGTAGGCGCGCTCTGCCAGTGCATCCTGGCGTTGATTGATCTGGTCATAAAGGATCTTGAGCCCGACATTCGAGACACCGATATCGTAGATGTCGGGGAACACCAAAGCCGTCCGAATGCTGGTTTGTTCCCAGGGTTTCACGACGGTGTTCAACTCACCGCCGATATAGCGGCCAGGTTTCTGTACATGCAACAGAATCCTTTCAAGACGCCGCTGGAACTGCTCCGCAGAGTACATGAGGGCATTATAACTGAAAGGCGATAAGAACTATCAAATATGCAAGGTAGAGCATCATCCGTCGTGCGAAATCTATAATCCCTGACAGTCGGCAGGCCCAAGTCAATTCGTGCCCGTCGCTGTCATGCCCGGAATGGCTCGGCGTGGATTGCAGATCATATCTGACGCCCGCTGTTGGAGGCCCTCGACGAGGAGGTCGTTGTGAGAAGAGTCCTACTGGTATTCCTGAGCATGGCGCTCTCTGGCTGCGGCGCGTTGCATATCGGCGCGCCTGCTGCGGCGCCCGAGACACCCACGCCTGTCGTGGTCATACAGACGGTCCTTGTGACGATCCTTCCCACCGAGAACGCGGCTGGCATCCCCACGCAGACGCCGGCGCCCAGTGCCGCGCCACAAGTCATTGTGATCACGGCCACGGGCAGTGAGGCGGCTTCCGGCAGCACGGCTGTTGCCACGATTCCCACAGGAGAGGCAACAGCTCCGCTTCCACCCAATCCCGGCGGGGATATCTTCACGAACATGACGCGCTCCGGGGACAAGTTCTCATTGCGTTGCCAGCCTGACACCCTGAGCTTCGGAGTCTCCACCAGCAATCCGTACGTGACGATCGTTGACTTCTGGTTCCGAATACAGGATCGCCTCAGTGTTTCGATCAGCACGTGGCAGTTCGGTGGATCCATGGAATCGGATAACCAGGGGAACTTCACCATTGCCTTCCCGGCATCCCGGGTGGACCCCGATCTGCGCAGTCATCGGGCCTGGTTCGACTATCAGTTTGTCGGAGTCAATAAGCTGGGTGACGCAGTCGGAAGAAGCGCGAAGATCGTCAAGCAAGTCACATACACGATCGACTGCTCAGACTGAGATTGCAGCTCCCGTATAGTGCATAGGGACGGACGGCATATGCCGTCCGTCCCTATGAATCAGGCGTTGCGTTCCCTTATCGCAGCAACACACTACACTACAGGTACGCCCTTCCGCTGCAATGCCTGCCGGATCCAGAGCCACATGGCGCCCAACCCAAACAGGATGATCGCAAAATTGAGCAGCCCTCCCAGGAATCCGGGGATAAGCGGGAAGCTCAGCAGCGCGATCACAACCACGGTGATGACCACGCCGATGATCATGGGCCAGAACCTGCCCTCAGCCAGCGGGGAGTGGGCACTGGCGAGTATCCACTTGCCGAGCGTCATGCCGAAAACGATCTTCGCCAGAAACGTCGTGGCAAGGATGAAACCCAGGATCAACGCGAACAACGCCAGGATCCCAACCCACACGATGGTGGCACTCAATCCTCCGAGAGTGAACAGTCCGAAGACTACGGCTCCCAGGATCGTCACAAACAGGATGAGGAGCACGAGGAAGAAGAACCCAGCGTAGGTTACAGCACCCCAACCCAGGCTTGGCCATGGCTTGGTTCGCAAGTGGTCCGCAAGCGTCCGCAGGAATCCGGGAACCAGCCACAGGAAAAGCAATCCGAGCAGGATGAGGGTCACGAGAGACCGGATAGACCGAAGAGCCCATTGGCCCGCCTTTTCGCCGACCGTTGGCACGCGCTCCGGCTTGCCCTTTTCTTGGGGCTGGAGCAGGCGGGTCACCTTGCCCTGTACTACGCCCGCAGGGAACGACAGATCGCTGTTCTGCGTGTACTCGAGATTCCCTAGAATTCTCGCCGCCGGATCCAGCGTTAAGCCCTGCCGAACCACAGGAACAGGAACGGTCGATTGCGGCATAAACACGGTCGGAGGCGGGCCGGCCTGAACTTGGTTCGCCTCGCCGATAGCTGCTTGGACATCGCCGCCGACCTTGCCGGCAATTTCTAGGGCGCCCGTCCCGGCTTTCACGTTGCGGCCCACATCGGCCGCAAGCAGGATCTGTGCCGCCCCGAGCACGGCGTCACGCCCAATGGCGCTTCCGCTGCGGAACTCAAGGCTATAGCCCGCGCCGATCACATCCCCGCCCACGTTGGCACGCTCGCCGAAGAACAGAACGGAGCCAGCTGCAAGAATGTCGCCGGAAACGGTGCCATTCACGACGATCGTCTGCCCGGCAGCCAGAAGATTCCCGTTCACGGTGCCGTTGATGGTGACAATCTGGCCGCCAGAGATGACGTCGCCGTTGACGGTTCCGTCGAGAATGAACTCGTTCGCACCCACGTACAGATCATCGTCCACGACCTCGCTGGCGGGGACAGTGACCTTGTCACCGCCGCGACCATCGAAGGCGCTTGCGGGCGTGGCAACCGTCATCAGCATAAGCGAACCCAGAAGCACCGCGGCAAAGAGTTTTCGGGACTTGGACATTGCATCCTCCTTCAGATGTCAACTTTTCACACAAGTATCTACGCCGGGAAACCGTGCAAGTTGCGCAAAGGGCCGGACAATCAAGAGAGCGAACGGTCGAGCCAACTGTTCGCTCTTCTTGAGTTCCGTGGGCGGATCCCGGCCTGAGGCTGTCTTGCTCGCCCAGGACTCGCCGCCGATGGGAGACGCCTTATCTCGACCTAACCTCGTCGGATTGGTCTATTTGGCAGGGCAGGCGCGGGGGTACAAGCCCCTAAGCAAGGACAAATCTGCCGTTTTTGTAGAACAGGTCTCCGTCGATCTCGATCTCGGAGTCCGCCATATCGCACAGCATATCCCAGTGCACACCAGACACATTCTTGCCGCCGCACTCAGGGAAAGCTTGGCCGACTGCGAAGTGAACCGTGCCCCCGATCTTCTCGTCGAACAGCATGTTTCGACTGAAGCGAGTGATGCCGTAGTTCGTGCCGATGCCCCACTCGCCGAGCCTGCGTGCGCCGTCATCGGTGTTCAGTAGCGATGTCAGGAGCTGCTGGTTTCGGCTGGCCTTCTCTTTCACCACCTTGCCGCCCTCGAACGACAGCTCGATGTCCTCGACCTCCTGGCCGGCATAGATGCCGGGATACTTGAAGCGCACGCAGCCTTGGGCCGAGTCATCCACGGGGCTGGTGAAGATCTCGCCATCCGGGAAGTTATACAGCCCATCCGACTTCTCAAATGTGCGGCCGTCAATGGATAACTTGAGATCGATATTCGAACCCTTGAGCACGACCTGCTTGCGGCCCCCAAGCCATGCGATGATTTCTTCCTGCTTCTTGCCTTCCGCTCGCCAGAAGGCCAGCGGATTGGCTTCATGCAACATGCCGGCCTCGTATACGAAGTCCGTATAATCAGCCAGGCTCATGTTGGCGTCCTGGGCCATCGCAGGCGTTGGATGCACTGTGACACACCAACGATACAAACCTGCGGCGCTGCGCTTCATCACGCCGTTGAAGACCTCGGCCCACGCCTTGTTGTAACGGGCGATTCGCTTGGGATCGACGCCCGCGAGCGAGCGCGTATTCTCATCCGACCAGACTCGCAGCGAGGCATCGAATGTCTCGGCGACCAACTTCCTGTGAGGGGCAATGAAATCGAGCTGCTGGTCGGAGGCGTACTTGTAGTACACCTCTTCTGCGCCTGGGATCGCCTGATCGACGAGTACATGCGCGCCTGCCTTGACGGCCTGTTCGTAGAACGCCAGGTTGAACTCCTGAGCCACGGGAGCGGTCCGAAGCCAGACCTGCTGACCCGGCTTGAGCTCCAGTGAGTAGTCCACCATGATCTGTGCGAGCTTGACGACGCGTGGATCAGGCATATTCCATCCCTTTCAATATATGATTGCGCGATTATACGGTATGCGCGCGTCTGGAATGTCGGATGCGCTGCGACCAGCCGATCACTCTCCGATGATCTTGATGAGCACGCGTTTCCTCCGGCGGCCATCAAACTCTCCATAAAAGATCTGCTCCCAGGTGCCGAGATCCAGCTTGCCCTGCGTCACTGCAACGACCACTTCGCGCCCCATGACCTGCCTCTTGATGTGCGCGTCAGCATTGTCCTCGCCCGTGCGATTGTGCTCGTATTGTGAGATTGGCTCGTGCGGCGCAATCCCCTCCAGCCATTTCTCGTAGTCCTTGTGCAACCCGCCCTCGTCATCGTTGATGAAGACTGAAGCAGTGATGTGCATCGGATTGACCAGGCACAAGCCCTCACGAATGCCGCTTTCGCGCAGGGCATCCTCTACCTGGGGGGTGATGTTGATGAAGCCCCGTCGGGAAGGGATGTTGAAGGCGAGCTCTTTGCGGAACGACTTCATGGCCAACTCTCTGTGTGGTGCCGATGGGCGCATGACCCTAGGTCTTTGCTAGCCGCCTTCGGCTTTCTCGACGATAATCGTTGCCTCTGTCACGAGCGCAGCGACAGCCCCCACGGCGGCCAGGGATGGTGCCAGTAGCGCGCCGACAACCCCCACGGTGAGCGGGATTTCCATGAAGGTCCCGCCCTCCTTGTTCTTGATCACAATGCGGCGGATATTGCCCTCGTGCACAAGTTGCTTTATCTTGGCCAGCAATTCCTCGCCGCTGACCTTGAATTCCTCGGTACGAAACGATTCTGGTGCCATATGTCCTCCTCTGATACTGATGATCTGTTGGCTACAGGATCAGCCTGGGTGGCGCTCGATATTGGCCAGCAGCCGCCCTGCAACGCTGGGATCGAAGATCGGGACTTGAGTAGCCTCGTCATCGTAGTAGCTGATCGGAATCGCAAAGGGCTGTTCATCCCGCCGGGTGTCGATGCGAACCATCAGTCCCCGGCGCAGCAGCGCGCGTATCCAGTCATCATCACGCGCGTACTGCGGTCAGCGTTGATGAGATGCGGGCAAATTCGCATTCAGGGCGCATTCCCATAGCATTCGGGGTTCCAATGGTACGTGTTGGCTCTACCCGGCAACAATTATCACACACACCTGTCCTCTGTGGATCACCGCACAAGCAAGAATGATCATGCCTTGCTCGAATTTCAAACGTGCCTTGAGCCGAGTGGGGCTGGCCGCCCTCAACGCGCGCCAAGCGTCGCCGCGCCAACCCTAGCGCGATCATGAGAGGCGGTGCGCCCAGCAGGCTCATCAGAAGCCCGGGGCGCCGCCCAAGCCTATCGGCAAGCTCACCACCAGCCAGGTGCGACGCAAGCAAGCCCGCGCCAAAAAGTGACACGACAAGCCCCGCTTGACTCACCGGAATGCCGCGCTGAGACGTCAGATAGAGGTTCAGGAATGGGATCACAAAGCCGCCCAGACGGTTTACAGCAGTCCCTAGCCATAGGAACCAGTACGTGGGGGGAAGACCGACAGACATGTCGGTCAAGCGCAAGAGAATTCCAAGCATTCGGCGAAGCATACTCGAAAACGTGGACAGCGGCCAATCGTGCCCGCCTCACATCATGGTCGCCGGCAGGCAGCGCTTGGGGTGGCGTCATCTGCTCAGCACGAAGTCAACGCGATGTGATATATATGTTACGAAAAGCTCGATACCCCCAGCGAGGAGGCAGGGCATGGTGACCATTGAGAAGGTGGATACCAACGACAGACGCCAGACGAAGCGTTTTGTGCAGTTCTACTACGACCTCTACAAGGGTTGTCCACAGTTCGTTCCACCGCTGCACATCGATGCCTACCTGCCGCTGAATCGCAAGAAGCACCCATTCTTTGAGCACTCGGCCGCTGATTTCTTTATCGCGGTTCGCGACGGCAAGGTGGTGGGCCGGATCTGCGCCGCGGACAACCGGCCGTTCAACGAATATCACAAGACCAGGAAGGCCCATTTCTTCGACTTTGACACGATCAACGATCTGGAGGTGACGCGCGCCCTCTTTGACGCTGCCTTTGCTTGGGCGCAGGCCCGCGGGCTCGACACCATGCTCGGGCCGAAGGGACTCTCCCCTTTCGACGGCTACGGCATTCAGATCGAAGGCTTCGAGCATCGTCAGATGATGACGATGATGAACTACAACTATGACTACTACCCGAAGCTGGTCGAGGCATTGGGCTTCGAAAAAGAAGTCGATTTTGTCTCCTGCTACCTGCCGGCAGATGCCTTCCGGGTGCCCGCGCGTGTGGAACGCATCGCCGAGCGCGCCATGAAGCGCGGCAATCTCAAGGTGAAGAACTTCAAGAGCAAGAAAGAGCTGCTCCAGTGGGCATGGCGTATCGGGGAAGCCTACAATAAGACCTTCATCAACAACTGGGAGTACTACCCGTTCACCAAAGGCGATGTTCAATATGCGGTTGACAATGTGATCAACTTCGCCGATCACCGTCTTATCAAGGTCATAACGCACGATGAGGATATCGTTGGGTTCCTGTTTGCTTTCCCGGATGTATCGGCCGCGTTCCAGCGCGCCAAGGGGCATCTTTTTCCATTCGGGATCATTGATCTCTTGCTCGAATCGAAACGGACCAAGACCGTCTCGGGCAACGGCATGGGCATTCTGCCGGAATTCCAGGGCACCGGCGGCAATGCCCTCCTCTACAACGAGATGGGCAAGACGCTCTTCGGTTTCAAGCAATTCGAGCATGTGGAGATGACCCAGGTCGCCGAGACGACCCGCCAGATGCGCGCGGATCTGAAGAATCTAAGCGGCATCGAGTACAAGAATCACCGCGTTTTCCGTCGGACCATCTAGCTCCTGCTTTCTCGCGAAAAAGAAAAACCCCCGTCCAACGGACGGGGGTTTCGTTGTTTTGACTGGAGTTGATTAGAGCGGCATGACGTTGGCGGCCTGGGGTCCCTTGGGGCCTTGCTCCACCGTGAACTCAACCTTCTGGCCTTCCACGAGCTTGCGGAAACCCTCGCTCTGGATCGCCGAGTAGTGGACAAACACGTCAGGGCCACCATCCCGAGAGATGAAGCCGTAGCCCTTCTCCGCATTGAACCACTTGACGGTTCCGACGATACGTTCGGACATTACATTGCCTCCTTCTGGCAACAAAGAAAAGAGATTTGCGATGATGTCGCACGTTCGTCGGTCGGTCAAAACGAAATGACCCGGCTAAAAGCCCTCGGGTCACTCGGTCCTGGTTCCAAACGATAACGTACTGGCATCTAGCAAAGCCATAATAAAGGCATTCCCCTAGGACGTCAAGGTTTTAATGCTGCTCTTAACCGGCCACTTTTTGTGTTTGTTGCGGCAGGCAGGGGGCTCCGGGGCGCCTTGGGACGAGTTGCGGGCCGCGCAGGGTCCGGAAAGGGACAGTCCGGGCTGGGCGGTCGGCAGCCTCGGGCACCCGGAGGCGGCGCCCAAGTGGGGTAGCGCCGGGAACACGGGTCCCCTGCGAGGCTGAGCATCTGGCGCAGCCACCGTTCAAGGGATGATCTCGGTCAAATCGCGCTACCACCCCCGTCACTATAAGGCAGGAGTCGCGCAGGCCGGGGTAGGTCGGCGATCGTCAGCGCCGGCAGAAGGTTGCCGCGACCTGGCCTGGGTTGAACGCACTTCGGGGATATGATTGGCGTATGCGTCCCATCTATGAGTTCCACATCTCACGTCGGGCACGAGACCGCTATCAATTCGATGAGAATGTCCTTGGGACAAACGGCCGTCTCATTGTCGCTGGCACGTCGCAGCAGGCAGGCGGGGGGCTGGCCGCTGCCCGGGGAATCGTTGAGCGCGTCCATGCCGTGGCGGGCAAATCGATCCCCGCATCCGACATCCACGCGGCGGCCCTGATCGAAGAGATCCTGCATCTGCTTCTGCGATACTATGAGAAGCAGAACCCCGGTGTGCTCAATCAGGCACTTGAGTTCCTGCAGGACCGACTGGGCACGGGGCTGGATGAGACCCTCGTCCGATTCATGAATGAGTTCCCGCACAGCGCTGTGTACCGCGGCGAGCAGTCCGCGCAAGCGTACCTGCAGGGCTCGAGCGAGGGCATTTCCCATCGGGTGGTGGCGATGGAGGAGATGCTGCTGGTCAGTGTGGCAAACCGCAATCCTGCCCTTGAATCCTACAAGGAGTTCTTCGATGATAGCCTGATGGCGGGCACGGCCTATGCCGCAGCGATTTGGCTGCTGACGGACTTCTTTGCCCAGCAGCCGCCCATCTCAAGCCGCGCAGCCGGCGCAGGCGAGACGGCTATGGAAATGCTGCTGGCGCCATCCAAGGCGTCGCCCTTTTCGCTCGAGGAGCAGTTGCAGTACCTGCTTGAGCGCTGGAGCTCTGTGCTGGGAGCGAACCTGGTGCAGCTCATCCTGCGGGGAATGGATTTCGTCCGTGAAGAGATCGTGCGCCACACCGGGCACGCGGGATTCCGCTCCCCGCAGCCTGTCCCCGACTTCCACGGCGAGCCGGACTACGAGCGTTTCAGCGTCGATCGTGACTGGATGCCGGAACTGGTCCTGGCGGCCAAGAACACGCATGTGTGGCTGGAGCAACTGTCGAAGAAGCACAAGCGCTGGATCCGAACCCTGGCGGATATACCGGACGAGGAGCTGGACACGCTCGCCAGGCGAGGCCTGACTGGATTGTGGCTGATCGGTCTATGGGAGCGCAGCCGCGCTTCCGAGCGCATCAAGAAGCGCATGGGCCAGCCCGACGCGGCAGCATCGGCGTACTCCGTCTATGACTACACGGTCGCCGGTGATCTCGGCGGCTGGGAGGCGCTCGGCAACCTGCGAGGTAGGGCGCGCCGGCGAGGCATACGGCTCTCGGCAGACATGGTGCCTAATCACATGGGGATCGACTCCAAATGGGTGATCGAACATCCTGAGCGGTTTCTTTCGCTCGACCATCCACCCTATGCGTCGTATTCGTTCAACTCGGAGAACCTTAGCGACGATCCACGCGCCGGGATCCACCTGGAGGATCACTATTACGACAAGACCGATGCAGCAGTGGTCTTCCTGCGCCGCGACCAGAAAACGGGGAGCACGCGCTACATCTATCACGGCAACGACGGCACATCGTACCCGTGGAACGATACGGCGCAGCTGGATTATTCGCGCGCTGACGTACGCGAGGCCGTGATCCAGACCATCCTACACGTGGCACGAAACTTTCCGATCATCCGCTTCGATGCGGCAATGACGCTGGCGAAGAAGCACATCCAGCGCTTGTGGTTCCCCGAGCCCGGAGCAGGCGGCGCCATACCCTCCCGGGCCGAGCACGGGATGACGCGAGCAGAATTCGAGGCGGCGATGCCGAACGAGTTCTGGCGCGAGGTCGTGGATCGGGTCGCGGCCGAGGTGCCGGACACCCTTCTGCTGGCAGAAGCGTTCTGGCTACTGGAAGGGTACTTCGTGCGCACGTTGGGCATGCATCGCGTATACAACTCAGCCTTCATGCATATGCTGCGTGACGAGGAGAATGCCAAGTACCGGCAGCTGATCAAGAATACACTGGAGTTCGACCCGCAGATCCTCAAGCGCTATGTCAACTTCATGAGCAATCCCGATGAGAAGACCGCCATCGAGCAATTCGGCAGCGGCGATAAGTACTTCGGGGTGTGCACGGTCATGGCCACGCTGCCGGGCCTGCCGATGTTCGGGCACGGCCAGGTGGAAGGCCTGCGCGAGCGCTATGGCATGGAGTTCCGTACGCCCAGGCTGGATGAGAAACCGGACGATGCCCTGGTCCGGGGACACGAGTGGAAGATCTTCCCGCTGCTGCAACGGCGCAGCCTGTTTGCCGGCGCCGAGCTTTTCCATCTGTTCGATTTCTACACTTCCAGTGGGCGAGTCAACGAGAATGTGCTTGCCTACTCCAACCACCGGGGGAGCGAGCGGGCGCTGGTGCTGTATCACAACAAGTACGCAACGGTGCGTGGATGGGTGCGTGTCTCGGCGGCCGTGCTGGACAAGAGGTCGGGGGAGCTGGTACAGCGTTCGCTGGGGGAGGCCCTGGACCTGCCGCGCAGCGGCTTCGCGGTCTTCACGGACTATGTCACACATCTGGAGTACGTGCGCGACTGCGCTGAGCTGTGGGAGAAGGGCCTGTATGTCGAACTGGCCGCGTATGAGCACCAGGCATACCTGGACTGGAGGATCGTCCACGGCGCGGACTGGGAGGCGGTCTGCCGTGCGCTGAATGGCGCGGGGGTGGACTTGGCGCAGACGATGCTGGAACAGTTGAGGGCGCAAAGGGCGGGCGCGATGGCTGCCCCTGCGATGGCGGTCAAGAAGGCGACCTTGAAGAAGGCAACGGCCAAGCACGTG
>Ga0315295_10000144_pt1 | contig 59794 bp, 51 predicted proteins | sample YL17G14_0_MG_FD_204453 | JGI IMG/M metagenome (GOLD analysis project Ga0315295, IMG submission 204453) | Sediment microbial communities from Yellowstone Lake, YNP, Wyoming, USA - YL17G14_0 | ecosystem: Environmental > Aquatic > Freshwater > Lake > Sediment | place: USA: Wyoming | collected... | reverse complement strand
GTCGTTCGTAGCGAAGCTCGACGCTGTCGAGCTTTTCCGGGTCGCTGTTACCGCCGCCGGAGTCAGCCTGGTTTTTCATCTCTTCCTCAAAGTTCGCTCGCACAGAGCGCGACCACATCAGCTTAAAGGTGTCCTTCTCTGTCAGCGTGTGGACTATTGCTGCACGGGGCGAGAACATCCAGTCGGTGTATGTGTGGTCGTCAAGCCGGGCGCCGATGAAGGTCGTCCACTTGTCGCTTATGGTCCACTGATGTTCGCCCAGAATAGAATACAGATTTGTTGACCATCGCGGCATAGGATTTATTACTACCCAGGACTGAGGACTCCATACCGAGGAACGCGCGAAGTCGTCGGGCCAGCCGGGACTTTTCATCCCTAACTCCTGATGCAAAACCTCGCCGCCAAAGGCAATCTTGTGCTGGTCATTGGGTTGCCATCGCAATAGCGCCTTGCCGTAGTACTTATCTTCGCGATAGGCATCCCTCATCCTGTTTTCTGTGTAATGCTCGAAATCGAGCATATCGTAGCTGAATGCATAATCGATGTCGATGTCTTTGGCCAGTTCCTGTTTATACCCGACATAGCCGGTCGCCTGCTGATAACCATAGGTGTTGGGGTTAAGCGATATAGCTGAGCCCGGTTCGCCGGCCCAGCCCCAGGGGCTGGGGGCCAAATCCTGGATGTCCCAGACGCCCTGCCAGCCGCCGCGTGTGTAACGTGCCCATATATCCCAGTCGCCTTTCGTTATCTGGACGTGCAGCTTCACAGGAGGCAGGTCCCTGTGTGCCTCTCTGTCATTATTAACTGCCGGATAAGGTCCGGTACCACGATAAGGTTCACCTGCCTGCGACCCGCCAGCTGGGAAATCAAATGGGAAAATCTGGGGTGCATAACGCTCATTCGCACCCAGATATTTGCCTATGCCTGTGTATATGAACAGACCTCCGTCGCCGTCGTCGAATTTTTGACCGTGTTTCATTTCGCCCGAATAGAACTCCTCGATGGCGCCAAGGCGGGTGGTGACCTCTGTGCCCTGGAACGTCTCTGCGTTGTAGGTGATGATGTTAATCACCATCGATACGGCGCCAGGGCCATACAGTGCCGAGCCGGGACCTCGCACGATGTCAACATGGTGAATGTCTTGTAGCAGCACCAGGTCTCTTTCGCTCATTGCGCCGTAGTGTGTGCGTTCGTTCAGGACGCGTCCGTTAACGAGCAGCAGATACTTGTCTTCGCGGTCGTTAATAATTCCTCGCAGCCCAAGATGCTCGGATTCCCAGTGGTGCCGTATCCATTGCAGGTTGGGCACGTAAATATCGAGCAACTCGTACAAGCTGCGGGCGCCGCTGGCCTGTATCTGTTCCGCGGTGATGGTCGTCATAGCTGCCGGGGCAAGACGCGGCGTGGTCTTTGTCAGGGTTGCGGTTGACGTGACCTCGATATTCATCAGTTCCTGCAGGGACATCTCGGCCAGGTCGGCGCTCTCTTGTTCCTGTGCGAACGCTCGCACACCAACGGCCAGTATCACGAGGATGGAAAGCAGCAACGATAGGCCTTTTGCTGACATCTGTTTGTTTCGCGCTTTCATAATAGTACTCTCCAAATTTAACCTGTTATTCCCAAATATAGTTAACAAACGTAAGAACCGGTTTCAGTTCTTTTTTACCTGTGCACATTTTTCTAATTTTTCCCTTATTGTTTTGCCTAACTGCATAGGGTTGAAGGGCTTGGTGATGTAATCGTCGGCGCCCATCTCAATCGCCTGCGTGACATCGTTAAGCATGCCTTTGGCGGTAAGCATAAAGACGGGGATATGTTCTGTGCTGCCGTCGTTCTTCAGTTCAGTGATGACCTGCAGACCATTCATTTCAGGCATGAGCCAGTCGAGCAGGATTACATCGGGATGTTTTTCGCGGGCGAGCTTCAAGCCGGTGGCGCCGTCTTCGGCCAGATAAACCTCAAAGCCATCCAGCTTGAGGTTGTATTCCAGCACCCTTCTGATGTGTGCCTCGTCCTCAACGACCAACACGGTAATGGTTTCGCTCATTGCTTAAGACCCAAACGTTTTTTTCAATAAGCCGAAGTCAAAAACGCGTTTACCAATGAATCGTTCTCTTTTTTCACAAACGCATTGTTCACAGAAAATTACGATGTTGTATCATCGGCATCTTGGGGGACTGATTTAACCGAAGATTGGCTTTAGGTTTGGGTGGTCCGAAGAAGGTGTAAAACCAATTGTTCTTTGTATTAGAATGCGTGTAAATCCTTGTATTTGCAGGACTTGTGTGTTTGGTGTGCAGATATGAGCTTGCGTGGTATCAGCGAATTGGCGAATTTTTACATAGGCGGGATGAGGGGGATGATTGGTCCGATATGGTTGGGTGACGAGTGTTTACTACGCAATTGCCGCAAGTGGTATAATAAGGCCCAGCAGCTCCTCAGCGGTGTAAGTTTTGCCGAGGTCCATCGGCAGAATGCAGCCGTGGTCGTGGTCTGATGCGATGATAATCAGATTGCTGCCCCCTTGTCGATAGCCGCTTTCCTGTCTTTGATGGCCGAGGATAAAGATGTCGGCATCGAGAACCTCTGCCATTTTGTCCAACAGTTGTTGACTATGATTTCTGCCCCAGGTCAGCAGATATGCCGAACCAGGCTTGACAACGTCGTTGATTCTTAGCTGCCTGCTGAAGATACGATGGTCAAATTGACTTGCATAGCGGTCTGCCGGCAGCGAGTGCGAAATGAACATCCTGTTGGCGCATTTGACCGCAAGGGGCTGAGAAAACAAGAATTGTTTTATAGCTAATTTTACGTGCTCGCTGGCGCCAGCAAATTCTTTGTCTAATGCGGCCCGCATCGCTACGTTCATCTCTTTGCCGTTCTTCATAACCTTGGCGTTGTTGATAAAGGCAGTGTCGTGGTTGCCCATTATTATATGCACGCGGTTGGGAAACCATACCTTGTAGTGAACCACATCAAACAGCAGCTTATATGACAGACATCCTCCTTCCTTGTCTTCGGGGCCGCCGTGGATGATTTCCTGAAGGATCACGTGTCTGTCGGGGTTGTGCGCGAGGTCTGCAAAGGTGACAATCCGCTCGAAATTGCGGCGATGGCCGTGTATGTCGCCGGTTATCACCACTGACCCCTGCGAAGGCAAACAAATCAGATTGCCCCGTCTGAATTTGTCTTTGAGGTTGGCCTTCATACCTTTGTTCAGCAGCTCGATTGTTTTGTTGGGCATTTTTCGAGTCCGGACGTCGGGCTTTGCCTGCCGGCTACGCCCTGACAAGCTTAACTTATCACGGCAAAACACGGTGAAGCCGGAACTGATACATCAGCTTCTTGCAGTGAACCTGCCGAAAAATAGCTTTTCAGCGGCGCCCTGTCAAGGTTTATCGGCTGCGTTCCGCGTTTCCTGCTCGCATCCCGATTTATTGAGAATTGCTCTTTGTCTTGCTGCCTAATATGCTGTGTATCATCAGGTCCAGCCGGGATATGACGGTCATCATATCGGTGGGACGCTTGGCGGGGTCTTCCTCGACACAGTCCATCACTAATTTGGAAATGCCCAGCGGTATCCGTGTTCTGACCTCGTGTGGCGGACGGAGGGTTTCCTGGATGGGCAGCCCGAAGGGGTCTTTTTTCGCTATGAGGGTGGGGACGGTCTTGCCTGTGAGCGCCCAGTACATTGTTGCACCGAGGTTGAATATGTCCGTCTTGGGACCGAGCGGCTTACGTCTGACCTGCTCCGGTGCGATATAATCAGGTGTTCCCTGGATGCGTCGCTTGGTCGTTCCTATTCTGCAACTTTGTCCCAGGTCGATTATCCTGATGGCTCCGGCCTTGTTAAGAAGGATGTTGTTTGGTTTTATATCGCAATGAACCAGGCCTCGCTGATGCATCGCGTTTAGCCCAGTCGCCACCATTCGGAATACCAGCAGCACGTCGAGCAGGCTCAATGCCGGCCAATCTTCCAGCGATTGCCCGTCGAAGTATTCCATCGAAAGCAGCATCTCTTTCGTTCGGAACATACTGCGAAGCTTTTTGAGCTTGTAGCACTTGCGAACGTACGGATGGTCTACTTTCCGCGCTATTTTGTATTCCGTCTCGACCTGCTCGAAGATGCGGGTGTCTTCGGGCCTTCCAAAGATGACCCGCTTTAAGGCCACCTCACTTCCGTCCGCATCGTCGGTGGCAAGATATATTGTGGTTCGCGCACCGGTCCCGATGCGTTTCTTGATAGTGAACCCGCCGATGTCGAGTATGTCTTTTGCCATATCTTGTCAGACCGTCAAAATCTGCATATACCCTTTTCTGCCGCTAAACTGCTCCTGACCCCTTTTAGATTATCGGCGCCAGCCCAAATTGGCTAAACTTTGGAAACCATAAAGTTTACAAGATTACCGCCGGCTTGTCCAGATAGCCGAGGTAGTTTCGCCGATATTTTTCGCAAATTCTGCACAAATCGGCTTGACTGCTATTTTTTTATGGTGAGCTTGCCGAACCCATTGCTAATTTGGGCGAGGGTATTTATACTGTGCGCTTTGAGCGTTTTCCCCGATAGCTCAATCGGTAGAGCGAGCGGCTGTTAACCGCTAGGTTGCTGGTTCGAGTCCAGCTCGGGGAGCTGTGAACCGCGTTGGGTTCACCCCGTCGTCTTTGTTGCCACCGTATTGCAAAACAACCCCGCAGGGCGTATAAACTACCCTTGTATGGCTGCGGATGTCAAAAAGCGAATTGAGCGGTTGCGAGCCGAGATACGCCGGCACGATTACCTCTATTACGTCCTCAATCAGCCACAAATAACCGACCAGCAGTACGATAAGCTCTTCGCTGAGCTAAAAGCGCTTGAGGAAAAACACCCCGAGTTTATCACGCCTGATTCGCCTACCCAGCGGGTGTCGGAGAGGCCCCTCGAAGGTTTCGCCTCAGTTCGTCACGCAATCCCTATGCTCAGTATTGATAATACTTACAACGATGAGGAGTTGCGTGCGTTCGATGAGCGTGTGGCCAAGGGACTTGGCAGCCGGGATTATGATTACGTCGTCGAACTAAAAATCGATGGCGTTGCGTCGAGTTTGCGTTATGAGCACGGCTTGCTTGTCATCGGCGCCACTCGCGGCGACGGCCGCGCCGGCGATGATGTCACCGCCAACGTCCGCACAATTAGGGCAATACCCCTTTCGCTTAACGGCGATAAAACGAAAATCCCCGATGTCATCGAGGTCCGCGGCGAAGTGTATATGCCCACAAAATCATTCGTTGAGCTGAACAAACAGCGTGAAAAGGCCGGCGAAACGTTTTTTGCCAATCCGCGGAACGCTACAGCCGGCTCGCTTAAATTACTCGATTCAAGAATCACCGCTAAAAGAAACCTGGCGTTTTTCGCTTATGCAACCGGCGAGCTTCCCCATCCTTTGGCGGATAATCACTATGACACGCTGCAGGTTTTCAAAAAGCTTGGCCTGCCCGTCAACCCAAATATCAAAAAGGCCAAAAATATCGACGAGGTCATCGAGATTTGTAATGGCTGGGATAGCAGGCGGGACAAACTTGACTATCAGATTGACGGAATGGTTGTGAAGGTCAATCGCCTGGACCAGCGTGAGATTTTGGGATTTACCGGCCGGGCGCCGCGATGGTGTATAAGTTACAAATTCGCCGCCGAACAGGCCGAAACGAAAGTCGAGTCAATCGATGTCCAGGTGGGCAAAGGCGGCACGTTGACGCCCGTGGCTAATCTGACGCCTGTGTTTTTGGCGGGCACAACCGTAAAAAGGGCAACCCTGCATAACTTCGACCAGATAAATCGCCTCGATGTCCGCGTCGGCGACACGGTCGTTATTGAAAAAGCGGGCGAAATCATACCGCAGGTCGTCGAAGTAAAAAAAGAGCGAAGGCCAAAGGGGACAAAACCATTTGAGCCGTCCACCAAATGTCCCAACTGTGGCGGCGACGTTAAAAAAGATGAAGATGGCGTCTTCCTGCGTTGCGTCAATCCGCATTGCCTTGGACAGTTGAAGCAGCGGCTGAGATTCTTTGCCGGCAGGGGACAAATGGATATCGAAAATCTGGGCGAAGCATTGATTGACCAGCTGGTCGATGCCGGCTTAGTCAAGAATTTCGCTGATATTTACAAACTGCAAAAAGATGACCTTCTCGAACTTGAGCGAATGGCGGATAAAAGCGCACAAAATGTCATCGAGTCAATTGAAGCAAGTAAAAAGAAGCCCTTGTGGCGATTAGTCGCTGGTCTCGGTATTCGTCACATAGGCGGACAAACTGCGCAGGTGCTCGCCGAGCACTTCGGCTCGCTCGACGCGATTATGAAGGCAGGCGAGGAGGAATTACAAGCCGTTGAGCAAATCGGCCCAAAGGTTGCAGAAAGCGTCTATGAATTCTTCCATAACGATAGAAGTGTCGCTGTTGTCAAAGAGCTTTTAGTAGCCGGCATTAAACCAGAGCTGCCCAAAAAGGCCAAAGCCAAAGGTAAACTGGCGGGCAAGACCGTTGTGGTCACCGGCACGCTGCAAAACTTCAGCAGACAGCAAATCGAAGAGGCAATCAGAAATGCCGGCGGCAGAACAAGCTCCAGCGTCAGCAAAACTACCGATTTTGTCCTCGCCGGCGAAAACCCCGGCAGCAAACTCGACAAAGCGTTGAAATTGAGTGTTGAGGTGATAAACGAAAAACAATTTTTGGCAATGCTTTAAAAACAGGAGTGAGATATAAAAAGTTAAGGAAAATGAAACCCGCTTGATTGTGGCTCAATAGAAAAATGAGAAAACCGTACGAAGGACATGAAATTATATATCGGAAGATGAAGAAGAAGGGTATCCGCTCCTGGAACAAATTTCCACATTTAAAAGACAAAGATATTAGTGATGACACAAAAAGATTTTTAGCGGACACTCTTGCTCAGCCGTGGGCGCCAAAAAGCGGCAGGGTAATTGAGCTCGGCTGCGGGACCGGGCCGATTTTGAGATGGATTTGCAAAAGGGATTTTAGCGGATTGGGCATTGACGTCAGCAAAACGGCTGTTGCTATGGCAAAAGAGCAGTCGAAGGGCCTGAACGTTAAATTTAAGCGGGCGGATATTTGCCGCACCGACGTTGGAAGAACTGGAAAATTTGATTTGGCAATAGACGGCCATTGTCTGCATTGTATTATCCGGCCTGGGGACCGAAAAGCGTTTCTGAAAAACAGCTTTAAGCTGTTGAAGAAAAAAGGTCTTTTTATCGTAATGGCTATGTGTTGTCCGGCTGATAGAAAAATATTCTCGAATTTATACAGGGAGCAGAAGCTTATAAATCATACTGTTTATGTGCCGTATGATAAAGCCAGAGAATATGAGGATTTTATTGCGTTTAATGGCCGGGATTATATGCCCACGCGCAAGGTTTTACATTGGAAGAGTGTTTTGTCGGAAATCCAAAAGGCGGGTTTTAAGATTAAGCTGTTTCGATATAACGAAGCATCCGGACAAGACCCTTTTGGCTCCCTTTCAGTAGCGGCGATGTCGTGAAAATAATCAGCGAAAAAGAGTTCGAGGAAATGCTGTGACCCCCGACCAGAAATATATGCAGATGGCGTTGCGGTTGGCCGCACGCGGTTTTGGCGCTGTTGAGCCGAATCCGGCGGTGGGGGCGGTCATTGTCAAAAATGGGCGGGTCATCGGCACCGGATGGCACAAAAAATTCGGCGGGCCCCACGCCGAGATTAACGCGCTGGCGGATTGCCGAAAGCGAGGCAGCAATCCTAAAGGCGCTACGATGTATATTACTCTCGAGCCCTGCTGTCACTACGGCAAAACCGGTCCCTGCACCGACGCCCTGATTGTGGCAAAGCCGGCAAGAGTCGTCGTTGCGACGATTGACCCATCCGAACACGCAAACAGCAGGGGCATTCGGAAGTTGCGAAAAGCTGGAATTAAGGTCGATGTGGGCCTGTGCTGTGACGAAGCGAGGTTGCTTAACGCACCATTTATAAAATTTGCCGCGACGGGCAGGTGCTGGGTGACGTTGAAATGGGCGCAGACAATCGACGGCAAGCTTGCCTGGGCAAATACCGGCGGCGGGCGGAAATGGATAAGCTGCGAAGACAGCAGAAAGGACGCACATAAACTGCGAGGGCGGGTCGGTGCGATTCTGGTAGGCGTCAATACCGTACTAAAGGACGACCCGCTTCTGACGCCCAGGCCGAGTAATGGCAAAAAAACATTACGAATTGTCCTTGATAGTCGGCTGCGGATTCCGCTCGATTGTCGACTGCTTTCGACGGCAAAGGATGTCCCCGTCCTTATCGTGACCCAGAGCAGAACCCTGCGGACGAAAGCGAAAAAGGCAAAGCAGATTATCGGCAGGGGGGCTGAATTACTTGGCTGTCCTGCATCCCGGTCTAATCTGAGATTTTTGCTCAATGAGCTGAGCAAACGCAGCATTCAGCATTTGCTCGTCGAAGGCGGCCCTGCCGTCATCGGCTCATTCCTGAGAGAAAATCTTGCCGACGAACTCGTGGTGTATATCGCACCTAAGGTTTTAGGTGCAAAGGGGAACGCTGATATAGCAGGGGGGCTTGACGGATATGTGCGGTTGTGCTGCGCGGATGCAAAACGCATCGGCGAAGACATTCGCATAAACGGACTGACAAAAAATGGAGTAAAAGCAGCAGGGATTTCGCCGTCGGCTCATCGGGAATCGAGCCGGTTTCTAAACAATTCGGCTGCAAAGATATTTTCGGCAAGCCGAAATTCGGCGGTATCGACCTGGTGGCCCACGAATTGTGTTCCGCCTCCGCGCTCGTCTTCGGCCAGACCGGTGCCGGCATTCCCGTCGCTGTAATCCGCGGCTGCGAATACGAAATCAACGAAACCGCCGACGTCGCAAACACAATGCTGGCCGGCATCTCCGAAGGTGCAGGCCGGGTAATAAAACAAACCCTCATCGCCACATCCTACACCAAACCGTTTGTGAAACGCCTGTTATTGCAGCTCGCCGCCCGGTTCGTCTAAACTCGTAGGGCGGGGCTTACCCCGCCTTCCTTCACCCGCTCCCCTTTATCCTTTACCCCGTGAGATGATTTTGCCCCTAGAAAACTGGGGCCAAAATCAAGAGCCATGTCAAAGCAGAACAGCTAATTGGTTGCTCCCGGTTTAAGCCTTGATAAAAATTCAGAAGTAATTGTCAATCTAAACTCTGCCTAAGTCCTATAATCATTTTGTTCTTGGTGTGCCATAGGACGGAAAAGAAAAAATTCCAGCCATTCCCACAAATTCCCGTGAAATACTCTTGAACTTTGTGGACTAATGCGATATACTTACTCTTGCATAGATAGTTCCCGGGGCGGTTAAAATTGAAATGGGGGGTGTTCTCAAATTTCCACTATTGAGCACCCAAGCGAAATTGCTTGGTGACTTGTCGATGTAGACTCCCGCGGTGGATATATTCTGCAAATAGTCATCCTATGGGGGCGTGAAAATAACGGAAGTCAGATAAAAGTATTTTCACACCTTAATATTTTACAATAATTGGAGGGTAAAATGAAAGGTATTAAAATCAAAGTGTTGGTGAAAAAAGCCTATATTCCATGTGCTGCTTTAATTTCTATTGTCGTTCTGGCGTCAGTTATAAATCCAAGAAATGCCTTGGCGCAGCTAACTTCTCAGGGCAATGAAGGCCCCCACAATGACCGTGTATTGAAGGCCTCTTTCAGAGAGGGGGAATGGACCGCATCACTTGGTATTGAGGGTGAAACGGCCGCAATTTTTAATGGTCACAGAACAGAAGGAGGTAATGAGACATCCTTGGGAGATATTTATGTCAACCTAATTGGGGATCTTGAACGTAAGATGGACAATTGCCGTCTTGGGGTTGAGCTTGATGTGGTACCTTCAGGCAGTGTGCTCAACTTTAGTGACTCAACTAAAAACAACCATCACAACCAGCATCGGATGAAAGCTGATGGCTATTTGAATAGGCCTGATGTTCTCCCCCATATCTTTTATAACTGGGCCTCAGAGCAACACTACATAGGCATTAGATTGGGAGCCATGAAATTTGCAGGGCTTGATCCAATAGAAGGCAACCCCACTAAATATTATGCAGCCAGACTTTCACCTCTCGAATTAAGTCAACATTATGACAAAGGAATCCTTTTTGAGTATGCCTACCAATCTGACACCCTTGACCCAATCTTTAATGTAGATGTTGGTATAATAGATGGTGACTGGCAAATGGGAGAGCCCAGTGTGTTCAGCTATCATGATTCGAGAGCCAACAGCTATCCAGGGTATACATTCACTTGGGATGTCTATCTTTCTGCCCTCTTAGGTAAGCCTATCCAAGAAAAGCTTGGTACTGTGAAATTTTCTGGATCATGGATGAAGAATGACGTTGGTTCCAATGGGGGAGAGAAGAATCGTTTCGATCACTTACTGTATTCATTGACCTATACCAGACCGTTATCTTCAGGTATGAGATTTGAAATTCGGGGATTCCTTGGAGATTTTGAGCAAGGTAAAACATGGAGTCCACCAATAGAATCAACTAAGGTTTGGGGACTGGAAGCTGCCCTCCGGAATATCCCTTTGGGCAAGACAGGGTCTCTGGACCTATATGCAGGATATTCGAAAATGAATCTTGATTCAGGCGATCCTGCAGGTACCATCTGGGTAAGTAATAGTACAACCTACGAAAAGCAGTGGCAGTTCGGTGCTATGTTGGCGGAACCTTATGGGGTATCTAATCTCTACCCATTCGTTAGTTTCAGTCTAAGGGATATGGATGGGCTGGACGATTGGGGGACATGGAATAAGAATGATCAGTACGTTTGTGTTGTAGGGTTAAAATATCTGTTTTGACATGCCGGTTTTCAGACACAGCCTAGTCTATCGTCAGACGTTGAACGCAACCGCAACCGTTTAACCTCACCTTAGATAAATCCTTTTGTGCCTTTCCGTGGCCAAGTATCTGCTTGCCCCGGCGTAGTTGAACAACAAAGCCGGGTCTGTCCTAGGTCTAACCTCCCCGCTTCACGAGATACGTTGCCGTCATCCGCGGCTGCGAATACGAAACCAACGAAACCGCCAACGTCGCAAACACAATGCTGGCCGGCATCTCCGAAGGTGCAGGCCGGGTAATAAAACAAACCCTCATCGCCACATCCTACACCAAGCCCCCCCTCAAACGCCTGTTGTTGCAAATTGCATCTTGGTTTATATAATAGGTCGTTCGTTTTGGGTATTCTTAAATGAAAGGACCAAGTATGAATGATAGTGGAAGCGAAAAAGAGGTATGTAGACAACAAAATGCGAAGAGCGATACTCATGTTTCGATTGATACCGAGTATGAGCAATGCTTGGAATCGTGGCGGTTCTATTTGGGATTACGGCCAGCTATTCTTGTTTTTGCATTGTCGGTTATGTCTGCTGGCATATATTTTTTGATGGGGGGAGATAGTTCTCCTGAACCGCTTGCCAAAACTCTCTTGTCTCTTGGGGGCTTCATAATTACGGTTGCCGTGTTTATGTTCGAGTGGAGAACTCGCGACTTGTATGATGTTTGTATCAAACGGGCCAGAGCTCTTGAGCTGAAAAGCCAATCCCCTCCAGAATTCTTGTATGGCACAAGTTTTGCCGAAATGTGGGAATGCACGTGTGATGTACTTCGTGGTAAAGCTAAAGAACTTGAGAGCAACGGCCATCGGTTGGCGACTTTGCTTATTAACAAACCACGACACCTATTATCTTGGCAGACGGGTGCAATTTACTTGACCTACGGTGTTATGGGTGTTGCTTGGCTTTTTATGCTGCTTTGTAGTGTGAGGTCGATATGGTGGGAGTAGTTATAGCCGGTATATTTCCCGTCTGTGGCCGATTTTGATTATGTCCACAATGCGGTTGGTATCGTCGATGGAATAGACGATTCGGTAATCTCCCTGACGGATTCGGTAGTAGGACTGGGCTGAGAGTTTCTCCGAGCCGGATGGTCTGGGATTGTCGGTAAGCGATTGGATGCGTCTGACGATTCTGTGGACGTCCTTCTGAGGAAATTCCTTCAGTTCCTTCGCGGCAGATTTTTTGATGGTGAGCTTATAGCTTGCCATTTTTGCGCAAATCCTTAAGGACCTGCTCAAATGAAACGCTTGGCTCGTGCCTTCTTTGACGGATTGCCTCAAGGTCGATTGCATCTTCGGCAAGCGATATTCGGATTGCCTCCTGAATCAGGTTGGACATCGAATGCTCGGTTGCCGCCGCCTTGATTCGCAGCGCCCGGTGAATCTCCGGGGATATATATACGGTTGTTCGTTTGCTCATAGTTTTCATATTGTCACCTCACTATTGGCATTATAACGTTATGACATCATAGTGTCGAGATGCAAAACGAAATTTTTTCAGGAGCGACCTTTCAGTAGTTTTTTTCTTTGGAGGATGTGGAAATAGTGCTGGGCGAAACGGTGTGCCTCGTCGCGGACGTATTGCAGAAGTTTCAAAACAGGCGAATGACGCGGAAGCTTCAATGGTGTGCGCCTGCCCTGCAGGTATATTTCCTCTTCACGTTTCGCTATTGCAGCGATGTTCACATTGCTGATTTCTGATTTTTGATTGACGATTTGTTGAAGGGCGGTTTCGGCTGCGTGTAATTGGCCCAGGCCTCCATCTATCAAAATCAAATCGGGCCAAAGCTCCTCGCCCGCGATTGCGTGTTTATATCTGCGTTTGACCACCTCCGCAATCATCGCGTAATCGTCGCTCCCCTTAACCGTCTTGATTTTGAATCGCCGATAGCCCGCCTTGAATGGCCTGCCGTCGATGAACTTGACCAATGACCCGACCGATTCAGCGCCGGCGATATTTGCAATGTCGATGCCCTCGATGATTCTTATGGAAGAGGGGCTGTCTAAAGTCCTCTGCAATCTCACCAATGTCTCGGTCGGGTCTGCTGCAAAGACCTCCGGCTGAACGTCCTCATCCGGCTCGCCGCGTCTGTCCAATCGCTCGATTAACCGAATCCGGTCCCGCAGGACGCCCGCCTTTTCGTATTCCGTCGCAGCCGACGCCTCATCCATTTGCTTTTGTAATTGCCGTAAAACCGTTGAGCGTTTTGACCGCAGGAATTTTATCAGGTCTCTGATGATTGTTTTGTATTCCGCCTTCTCGATTTTCGCGGCACATGGTGCGGTGCATTGCTTTATGTTGTAGAGAATACAAGGCCGAAAGAACCGGCGTTTATCGTCGTCGGCTTCGATTTCAAGTTTGCAACTTCTGAATCTGAATATCTTCTGCAGCTCAACAAAAACCGCCCGCAGGTCTTTTGCGCTTGCAAATGGCCCAAATAGCCGGTTTCCCCTCGCTCTCGGCTTGCGCGTTATATAAACGCCGGGGAAATCATCCGACGTTGTAATCTCTAAATACGGAAACGTCTTGTCGTCAACAAGGTCGGTATTGTAGGGTGGCCGAATGTCCTTTACGAGGCGTGCCTCTTTCAGCATCGCGTCAACTTCGGTTTCGGTCTCGATGTAATCAACCGTTTCAACCTTATTGAGCATCTCGACTATCTTTGGCCCGCGTGACTCCAATATGTCGCTCGCCGGCTGACACGCCCCGGCTTGCCGGGGCAGGGCCCGCTTCGGAAAATAACTCGCTACCCGTGACCGCAGGTTTTTGGCCTTGCCGATATACAGCACCTCATCTTTGGCCCCTTTCATAAAATACAACCCCGGCCCACTCGGAAACTGCTGTATCTTTTCACGGATAGATTTTAACTTGCCCATACTGTGCTTCATTTTATCATTTAGCCCCCTGCACCGCAGGGGCTTTTCTTTTCTGGAATATAACGGCAAATTTCCGCGGTCTTGGCAATCTCTGCGGCGAAACCAAAAATTTTTTTCGGTCATAGAGTTCGCACTGACAAAGAGATATGGCGCGGGCAAAAAAATATGACTAAAAACTTGTTAATTTGCGCTTTACAGCTTCTTGATTTGCCTTTAATGTGCCGATACTGATTTTTGCGGGCATAGCACAATATATGGTATAATTTAGCCCGCCTTTACAACCCATAGTATATTTCGTTATTTCGCACGGAGGCGTCATTATGGCCGGTACATTCAGCCCTGATAATCCTTTCAAAACTGCCCGGTCCCGCCCATCGCTGGGCGGGATAACCACCAGCGGTGGTGAGATTAGTCGAACCACCAATTTATCCGTGCATCGCGGCCTGAAGATGGAACACTTCTTTTCGACGCCGGGTGCTCACCCCTTTGATGAGCTGCAATGGGAAAAACGCTCAGCCAGGATTATCAACGACGCCGGTGAGGCGGTATTCGAGCAGAACAATATCGAGGTGCCGACCACCTGGAGCCAGCTGGCGACCAAGGTCGTCGCCAGCAAGTACTTCTACGGCGACGTCGAAACCGGCCAGCGCGAAAATTCCGTCAAGCAATTAGTGCACCGCGTTTGTCGAACAATCGCAGACCGAGGGCTGCGCGACGGCTACTTCGCCAACGATGAGGACGCCGAGGTTTTCTATAATGAATTGACCTGGCTGTGCGTGAACCAGTACGGCGCCTTTAATTCGCCGGTCTGGTTCAACGTCGGGCTTTACGACGTTTATGGCATCGCCGGAAGCAAACACAATTACCGCTGGGACACAAAGCGCAACGAAGTGGTCGCCTGCGAAAACTCTTATGAATACCCTCAGGCCTCGGCCTGCTTCATCCAGTCCGTCAAGGATTCGATGGAGGACATAATGCGCCTCGCAACCAGCGAAGCGATGCTCTTCAAGCACGGCTCGGGCACAGGCACCGACCTTTCGACGCTTCGCAGCAGCAAGGAAAAACTCTCCGGCGGCGGAAAACCATCGGGGCCTTTGAGCTTTATGCGGGTTTACGACCAGATTGCCGCGGTAATCAAATCAGGCGGCAAGACACGTCGCGCTGCGAAGATGCAATCACTCAAAGTTGGCCATCCTGATATCAAAGAATTTATCACCTGCAAGGCCGAAGAAGAGAAAAAGGCCTGGGCGCTTATCGAGGCCGGCTACTCCGGCGACCATAACGCCGAGGCCTACAACAGCGTGATGTTCCAGAACTCCAATTTCTCGGTGCGCGTCACCGACGAGTTTATGGAGGCGGTGGAAAAGGACGCCAAATGGTCCACCTACACTGTCACGACGGGCCAGAAGCTCGGCGAGCACTCCGCTCGCGAGCTGATGCAGCTAATCGCCGAAGGAACGAGAATCTGCGGCGACCCCGGCGTCCAGTACGACAGCACCATCAATCGCCGGCACACCTGCCCCAATTCGGGCCGGATAAACGCCTCGAACCCCTGCAGCGAGTATATGTTCATCGACGATTCGGCCTGTAACCTCGCGTCGCTCAATCTTATGAAGTTCCTCAAAGACGACGGCACATTCGACGTCGCCGGCTTCAAAAGGGCCGTTCGCATATTCATCATCGCGCAGGAAATTCTGGTCGACAACGGCAGCTATCCTGACAGGTTGATTGCGATAAACAGCCATCTGTTCCGACCGCTTGGACTGGGCTATGCGAATCTCGGCTCGCTGATTATGGCCCTTGCGTTGCCCTATGATTCCGACCAGGCCAGGGCCTTGGCCGGCGCGGTCAGCGCGATTCTCACCGGCGCCGCATACGCCGTCAGCGCAGAGATTGCCTTGGTCAAGGGCGCCTTCGAGGAGTTCGGCAAAAACACCGAGCCGATGCTCAAAGTCATAAATATGCACCGCCAGCACGCCTGTGATATCCCGGAATCGCATTGCCCCGATTATCTGCGTCACGCCGCCAAAGATTGCTGGGATGAGGCGTTCGACGCCGGCTCAAGAGCCGGTTTCAGAAACGCCCAGGCGACGGTGCTTGCGCCGACCGGCACCATCGGCTTTATGATGGACTGCGCTACTACCGGCATCGAGCCGGATATTGCGCTTGTGAAGTATAAACTGCTGGCCGGCGGCGGAATGTTAAAGCTGGTAAATAAAACGGTCCCGATGGCCCTCGAGCGGCTCGGCTACAGCGCCGACGAAATCAAAGCCATCACAGATTACATCGATGAGCATGAAACAATCGAAGGCGCCGAAAAGCTCAACCCTGAGTATCTGCCCATCTTCGACTGCGCATTCAAGCCCCGCAACGGCAAGCGATACATCCATTATCTGGCTCACATTAAAATGATGGCGGCTGTGCAGCCGTTCATATCGGGCGCAATCAGCAAGACAATCAATATGCCAAAAGAGGCCACCACCGAGGAAATCGCCTCGGCCTATATGCAGGGCTGGAAGCTCGGCCTCAAGGCAGTCGCCATTTACCGCGACGGCTCGAAAATGCTCCAGCCGGTCTCCACAAAAAGGCACAAGGACGGAAAAGCCAAAGCGGAAGCCGCCGCCTGTGGTGAGCATAGTCGAACCGCACCTGCCAAACCCTTCAGACGCCGGCTCCCCGACACACGCAACAGCATAACCCACAAATTCTCCGTTACAGGACATGAGGGCTACCTGACGGTGGGGCTATATGAGGATGGACAGCCCGGTGAGTTGTTTATCACTATGGCCAAGGAGGGCAGCACCGTCGGTGGATTGATGGACGTTATTGGTACATGCACTTCGATGGCGCTGCAGTATGGCGTGCCGCTGATTACTCTCGTCGATAAGTTCCGCCACGCCCGCTTCGAGCCGGCAGGGATGACCTCGAACAGGGACATTCCCTTCGCAAAAAGCTTGATTGACTACATTTTTTGCTGGCTGGGCTGCCAGTTCATCCCCGGCTACGCCGAGACCAATACCCCCAACAGGGCCGGCGCAGCCGCCGACAATAAAAACGTCACGACCGCCCGCCAGGTCGTCGAGAAGACCAGGGACCTCGCACAGACAATCGCCCAGGCCAAGGCCGAGAAGGCGAAAGCCGATAACGATGACGACGACAGCGTGGGTTCGACACTTCGGCAAAGCTCAGTACAGGCAAGCTCACCACAGGCGGATGCAATCAAGCCGGCTCACATCATTGGCATTACCGCTAAACCACGGAACAGGTTGACTGCTTTGGTCGAGCGGGCAGGGGCGCTGGTGACAGCCGGTATCTCAGACCAAACCGATGGCGAGACCCGCTCCGAGGCCGAAGTGATGCAGCAGTTCAACGCCCAGTTCGAGCACTTCCAGGACGACGCCCCCGCCTGCGACATCTGCGGCTCAATCACCGTCCGCAACGGCTCCTGCTACAAATGCTTCAACTGCGGTAACTCTATGGGCTGCTCGTAATTGTCGATTTTACGAATGTTGGGGCGGAACTGTGTCTCCGCCCGTGTTTAGCCGTCGGCGGAACGCCGACGGAATGTTTGTTTTTGGCGGAAAGGAGGCCGCCGGCCCGCCTATGGCGGATAAGTCCGTAGAACAACGCTCGTCTCGGCGTAGGCGCTGAGCCGTAGCCGGGAAGGATTTACCCCGTGAGATACTATGCGATAAACGGATATGCAATCGATGATTTATGGTATGATAACGATGTTTTAACCTTCTGAGAATGTGTTATCTCACGGGGTAAATGGCAGGATGAAAAACAGTAAGTGGCTTCAATTTATTAACGGTTAGTTATTTCAAGGGTCCGGTATGGATGATAAAACCAAATCACCACATAAAGATACGAGCACGCCAAGTAATGATGTAGGACAATCAGACAAGGATATACCTACGCGAACCGAAGTGGAAAATATGATTCTTAAGGGGAAATCTGATACTTTACAAACACTCATTATTGTTGTTCTCGCACTATTTGCATTATTAGGTGCTATATTCCCTTTCATTTCCTCGATTTACCAAGGCGACCGTGTTGACCGTGCGATTGATAAAATGGAAACCAGCTTCAAAGAATTGGTTGGGAAACAGCTTAGAAAGCCGAAAGTAATATGCAGAAATGGAAATGAATTGTTATTGAATAGCACGCTCCCTATCGAGGATAGAATGTCTACCTACTTTATAGGTATATATAATGACGGCGATGGGGTAGCTGGTCCAATTGATGCCTACATTTATTTCAAAGAATATAATCCCGCGTTAGATAGTGATATATCAGGATTTCTTCTTACTTGGAAAATGGAGCCATCTGATGAACCAGAGTATAAAAGAAAATACTCGGTAGGTGGCTGCGAGCATATTTCGCCTCAAGATGTTTTCAATATCCCTTTTCATTTTCCCAATATATTTATACAGCAACCATTTTTTGAATGTAATGCAATGTTAAAAGTTTTTTATGGTGAGCCAATACCTATAAAGGTTCCTTTCACGCTCCGGATAGGGGAAGTAAAAAAGCAATCTCAGTAGGTTTTGGATTATGACTTGAAGTATGAATTTATGAATGACAAAAGTAAAGCAGACAAGAACACCGACCTTGCTCTTACAGGAATGGGCGCTCTGGCCAAGCTGATTGGCATTGCAATTCCTCCTGTAAATGCTCTCACAATCATTACTGATAATATCAAAGACCGCCGCAACAGAAAACGCTTAGACCGGTTAATAAAACTTATCCAATGCTTAGACCGTCGATTAACTCAAGTTGAAGATAAAATCCCGGAGACACCAGACCTTGACCTATTCGACGAGATAATTGCAAAGGCAGTAAGTGAGGAAGACGAAGATAAAACAGAATTATACGCGGCACTTGTTCAATACTGGATTGAACATACACTTGTATCCTACGAAGTCCGTCTGTTGGGTAGTGCTATAAGAGAATTAACCGTCGATGAAATGAAGTGCTTTTATGAGTTTATTGTTACCGGAAGTCCGAAACGGATTCGCATAATACCCGAACTACTACAGGAAGTATTTTGGAATAGAATTGTTTCTCTTGGCTTGCTTGGAGGTGTAGGTCATTTCGACCAGATAAATTCTGTGAACGTGACGAAGCTTGGTCGGAAACTCTTTGAAATCTATCAACTTTCAGGCAAAGCTAAATAACTGTCTTTCGTATAATAACTTTTTTGTCATCTACTACATAGAAGGAAAAAAAGAATGTCGTCTTTAATTGATACAGCTAAAATCGTTTATGACCTCGCCAAAAAAGGAATGAGTATTGACCTTCAAGAAAAGTTAATGCAATTACGTGAAGAGGCACTCAAACTTCAGGAAGAAAACTTAAACCTAAAAAATGAGAACCTGAAGATGAAGGAAAAAATTGAGTTACAGGAGACGCTGAAATTTAATAGGAACGTATATTTTCGTGACGGTGACGAAATTCCCTTTTGTCCATACTGCTACGAAAAATCTAACCTTCTTATCCACTTAAGTGGGCCTGTAAAAGGTGATTCAGGTTTTTATAGTTATAAATGCCAAGAATGTATGACTGAATATATAGCAAAAGGGGAGGATGATTTTTCTATTTGGTCTGGACGCTGGCACGGGAAATAAGGTTCTATCTATACAAGTAGAAACATAAGATATGTATCTGTTATTTTAGATACTATTTACTTTTATCCCTAACCAACGGCTACCCCCTGAAATATCAAACACGCTGTTCAGTTCAATCCAGACATATAGAACAGGGTATCGGCGTTCAGCGTACAGTAAAAACAGCGGAATCCCCCTTCGCTGAAGCTACGGAGGACAGGTCTGCGGAATCAGCGTCTAAATACCTTTGTGCCTTAGTGTCTGGGTGGTAAAAAACCCGCAAAATCTGCCTCTAAGTAAAAAATTCTCATTTTTGCCGTATTGCATTAAACATTTACAGGCAAACAACTTACATCTTAATCCGTGTCAATCTGTGAAATCTGTGGTTAAAAATTGTTAGATAATTATTGAACAGGGGGATTGAATTTGGTATATTACCCTCCTGCCGGGTCAGGAGCCCGGCGCATTTCGCACAGACGTGCAAGCATATCGGGATAGAAATCCCACGTTTCAGGCCTTGCCTGCACTCGCATGTTTTTGGCGGGTGAGAACAAGGCCGTAAACTATCAAAATCAAAATTTAGCCCCCCGACCTGTCCCGCCGTAGCCCTTGGCGAAGGGGGATTTATTGGGCGGGTTACTTTGACGAACGATGGAGTGGGACATTATGACAACTATTCAAATCAAAGTTCCGAACTGGCTTGAGCGTATTTGTGTTTGGCCGGTGCTGATTTATCGGCGGAGAAAGTATGGTTTCTCTTTCCGCAAAATTTATCTCGGCGAAGGGGAATGGACAATCGTGGACCCAGAAGATTACTATCAGTTTGGCAATTTCAAATGGTGCATCAGTGGAAGCGGTAGCGATTTCTATGCTGTTCGAAATGCCAAAATCGGACCCGGCCGGACAACTGTGGTGCGTTTGCATAGAGAAATTATGAAGCCACCTCTCGGCCTGTGGGTTGACCATATAAACGGCAATGCCCTCGATAATCGAAGGTCCAATTTACGTTTGGCGACACCGTCACAGAATCAGTTCAATAAGCGAAAGACCAAATCAAAAACCGCGTCAAGATTCATAGGTGTCAGTTTCGATAAGACCAATGGTCAGTGGATGAGCAAACTCGCCTATCAGAGAAAACTAATGTGGCTCGGCAGATTCGACAGCGAAATCGACGCGGCCAGGGCTTATGATGAGGCGGCGAAGAAATACCGAGGCGAGTTTGCACGCCTGAACTTTCCATCGGAAGGTTAAGGCCACCACTAACGAGATACGAAATACGAGATACGAGCGACGAATTTATCGCGGGGAGTATGCGAGGTTAAACTTTCCGGTTTAGCCACCAGGTCTGCCTTGGGGTTCAAAAGCATAATCAGTGTAAAAAACTTGAAATTTTCGGGGGTGGGTCTGTTGAGGTCCCTGTTATTGCGTGGTTTTGCTAAATTATAAAGGGCCACAGGAGTGTTTCTGTGGCCCTTGAAATTTTGATTCTTTGCCCTTTGTGCTTTACCTTCGTTTTCTTCGAAGAGCAAGTCCGCCAATCGCCAGCAAAATCAATGTTGCCGGCTCAGGGATGATGCTTCCCGAAGAGACGAGGTCTCCACCGCTCTGATTGCCGACACGTCCAAGATTGTGGACGGCATCATAACTACCGAAAGCCGAGGCCGGCAGGCCTGACGTGTTGGAATAGTTCTGGATGACGAACTTCCAAGTTTCGCCGGGCTCAAATACAGTATCTTGGGCCATGCTCTCGTAGACCAATGGCACATTAATCCCAGCGTAGTCAATCAGGAAGGACTCCTGGCCGTTGATCAAGAGAAGATCATCATTCGTGATGCTGGTTTCCGGGTCTTTAACGTAGGCCACCTTGTAAAAAGCCCTGTCGGTTAAGTTGGTCATAGTCACCTTGATGTTTGAGGGGCCACCAGAGTCATAGTCCCTCGGGCAAGGGATATAGGTGGTTGTTTCCCATGAAGAGGAGATTAGCTCGTCGGCTGGGAATCCAACACCTATCTCCTCATTCCAGGGTGGTGTCATCTCATCTTGACCAGTCAGGTTAGCGGCATAGGTAAGATCCACCGGGACGGCCATAGCGGGCGAAACCAAGAAAAACAGAATACAACTACAAGCAAAGAACCTTAAAACTACTCTTTGTTTCATACTCTACCTCCTTCTAAATTTTTATACATCCCCTATTTTTAGAGTTTCTTGTCTCTTGGCTATCATCTATGACGACTATAAACAGTAAAAAGAAACCCACATACCAATAATTAATAAGGATTGTAGCACGACTCTATCTTTCGTCAAGCCGTCAATTATGATGTCATCGGTTTCGAGGACAACCGACCTCGTGACACCCTTTGCGGAAATGGCCGAAAATGTGCAAAATCAGCCCTTCACGGTCGTCAACGTCGAATTTTCGGAATAATCTCGTTATATGCGTCCGGACCGTGGAATTATGGATATACATCTGGTTGGCGATTTGTTTGTCTGAACAGCCCGCGAAAAGGCAGCGGACGAGGTCCGTTTGCTTGGGTGACAGGGATAGTTCCTCTACCAGTTGACCCAGTTCGGCTTCAGAAAATATCTCTCCTTGAGTTGGCGTGTTTACTCCCGGCATTTGGATACCTTTCACTCGGTGCTTTCAGTATACCAGCGAGAATGGCACTAAAGCAACAATAATTCCTGTTTTTTTATGGACTGGCTCCGTCCGCACTTATTTTTGCAGAAAACCGATTGACAGCCCGCTTTAATTCGCTAAAATGCCGGTTTTCCTGTGGATGATGGAGACGGTATGAAGACGTTTTTGATTAAAGAAAAAGACGTGCAGCGGAAGTGGTGGTTAGTTGACGCCGACGGGGTGGTTCTTGGCCGGATGGCGACCAGGATAGCCCTGATACTGATGGGCAAGACCAAGCCGACATATACCCCGCACGTTGACTGCGGCGATTTTGTGATAGTCGTTAATGCGGAAAAAGTTCACGTGACGGGCAGCAAGGCCGAGCAGAAGGAATACGACTACTACACGTACTACCCCGGCGGCCACAGGTTCGTCAGCTTCACCGATATGCTGGCCAGAAGGCCGGAAAAGGTCGTTGAGCTTGCGGTCAGGCGGATGCTGCCCAAGAACAAGTTAGCGAGGCGTATGATACTGCGGCTTAAAGCGGTGCGCGGACCTGAGCACGACCATCAGGCGCAAAAACCCGAAAAGATAACGATATAATCGTTTTCCGCCACAAGGCGGGTAAATTGGAAAGATAAGAGGTTATGGCAAAAGCAGAAGAAACAGCCGCGAAGACAGTCGCAGCGGTGTCGACGGCACAGAAAGGTCCGGACAAGGGCGGCTGCTATTGCGGCACCGGCAGAAGAAAAACATCGGTGGCAAGGGTGCGAATCAAGCCGGGCGAAGGCAAACTGCTCATAAATAAAAAGAAGCTTGAAGAATACTTCAAGACCGACCAGGACAGGAAAGCGGTGGTGTCGCCGCTGCTGGCGGTCAAGGCCGAAAAATCGTTCGATATTTTTGTAAACGTCCGGGGCGGCGGCACGACGGGTCAGGCCGGGGCGACGATTCTCGGTATCGCCAGGGCGCTGAAAACATACGACCCGGCTCTTGCCCAGGTCCTGCGCGACGGCGGATACCTGACCCGCGACCCGAGAATGGTCGAGCGCAAAAAGCCGGGCCAGTCGGGAGCGAGGAAAAGATACCAGTTCTCGAAACGTTGATCCTCCTTCGCTATCGCTACGGAGGACAAGTTTGCAAACAGACAGTTCGATTATTACAATACCGTCGAGAACAATCTCGACGGTATTTTTTTAATGGGAAGGAGTTGCTATGGTCAAGGTTGCGATAATCGGGGCAAGCGGCTATACCGGCGCAGAGTCAATTGAGATACTTCTGCGGCACCGGGAAGCGAGGATGGTTTATCTAAGCGCACTGCCTGAAGAATGTGGCAAGGTGTCAGATATGTTCGGGCGGTTCAAAGGCCGATGCGAAATGCAGGTTGAGCCATTGGATTTGGGTAAACTGGCTGACCTTGCTGACGTCGCCTTGTGCTGCCTGCCTCACAAGGTATCGATGGGCTTTGTGCCTAAGATGCTCGATGCGGGACTGAAGGTCATTGATTTCAGCGCGGACTATCGGCTGAAAGACGTTGCAGTATATGAAAAGTTTTACGGCGTCAAGCATACCGATACGGATAATCTCGCCAAGGCGGCGTTTGGCCTGCCGGAGCTGTTCCGCGAGAAGATTGAGGAATCTGAGCTGGTCGCCAATCCGGGATGTTTTCCGACGGGGGCGTCGCTGGCGATTGCGCCGCTTTTGAAAGAGGGGCTGATTGAGCCGGATGTTATCGTCAACGCTGTGACCGGCATAACAGGCGCGGGCAAAAACCCCTCGGCCAAATTCCATTATCCGAATATGAACGAAAATATCTTCGCATACGGCATCGGCACACATCGCCATATGCCGGAGATTGAACAGATTATGAGTGACACAGCGGGTAAGCCCGTCACGGTGGTGTTCCAGCCACACGCGGGGCCTTTTGACCGCGGGATACTATCGACTGTTTATTCGAAGCCGAAGGGCAAAGTTACTAATGAGCAGTTCGTGAAATTGTATAAGGATTTTTACGCGGGTGAGCCGTTTGTTCAGGTTTGCCCAGACAGCCCGAATGTCAAAGACGTGGCCGGAACCAATTACTGCCACGTTTTTGCTACCGTTGTCAAGGGGACAGTCGTGTGCTTCTCGGCCATCGACAATCTCATCAAGGGTGCATCGGGCCAGGCGATTCAGAATATGAATATAATCTTCGGCCTCGACGAAACGCTGGGGCTGAAATAGGTGGCGAATGGCCGCAGAAGTGTTGAAAGTTGCGACGTGTCAGTTTGCGGTGAGTAGTTCGATAACGCGGAACTCACAGCAAATATGTGAGTATCTGGGCAAGGCCCAAAAGGCAGGTGCGGATGTCGTGCATTTTCCGGAGTGCGCGTTGAGCGGCTACGTTGGATTCGATTTCCCCAATTTCGACGGGTTTGACGGGGAACTTCTCCAAAAGGAGACGCTCAAAGTAGCGGCCCTGGCGGGCGAGTTGAAATTGTGGGTTGTATTGGGCAGCGTGCATCTGTTGGCCAGTCCTGATAAACCATATAACTGCCTTTATCTAATAAACCCCGACGGGGAAATAGTTGACCGCTATGACAAGCGGTTTTGCACAGCCGGCGAACTGCGGCGTTTTACGCCCGGTAATCGCTTTGTCGTATTCACAATCAATGGCGTGAAATGCTCGCTTTTGATTTGCTTCGAGCTGCGGTTCCCTGAGATGTACCGGGCGTTGTATAAGCAGGGCGTCAACTGTGTAATGCAGTCGTTTTACAACGCCCGGCAGCAAGGTCCCAGCGTGCATACTCATATTATGCGGCAGACGATGCAGTGCCACGCGGCGACGAATTATTTCTGGGTGAGTATGTCGAACGCTTCGGGGTATTATTCGCCGTATCCATCGTGTTTCATTCAGCCGGACGGCGTGATTGTTAAGCAGTTGAAAAAAAATAAGCCGGGCATTATGGTCAACACGGTCGATTTGAACAAGAAATTTTACGACCCGATGGCGGGTTTTCGAGAAATTGCCATTTCGGGCAAGCTCAGCAATGGCTGAAAGACGCTTCGTCGGGTATAATAATTAATTGAGCCGACTATGATAATAAACACGGACAAATTAAGGGAATTTGAGCGAAGTGAGATTGCACGCAAGGATTTCACTTACGAAGACGCCCTTGCTATTTTTGAGGCGCTGCGCCAGGAAGCTGTTTCACTGGGGGCGTTTAGTTGCGAGAACATTTTGGATGGCCTGGATGTCGATATAAGAATTGCCAAAGCGGTTAATGGATTGCGATGATAGCAGAAGAACGGATAGCTCGGATTGCCCGCTGTCTTGACGATAAAAAAATTGCCTATATGGTTATAGGGGGACAGGCGGTTCTTTTGTATGGCAGGCCGAGATTGACGTATGATATCGATATAACACTTGGGGTGGATAGCGACCAGTTTGAAACAATAGCGGAAGTATGCGGGGATGTTGATTTGAAAATTCTTCCCGTAGAGCCAAAGGTCTTTGCGAATCAAACCAAGGTGCTGCCTGCGGAAGACCCTGTTTCGCAATTGAGGGTGGATTTTATTTTTTCATTTATGCCCTATGAGCGGCAGGCATTAAAAAGAACCAAAAAGGTTCAACTGGCCGGTTACCCTGTGTGTTTTGCATCGTGCGAGGACGTTATTATTCATAAGATGATTGCCGGCAGGGCAATAGATGAAGAGGATGTGAAAAGCATACTAATCAGGCAAGGCGGCGAGATAGATTTGGATTATGTGAAGGGCTGGCTTGAAAAGTTTGAAGTGATGCCGGAATACGCCGGCGTTCTCAAAAAATTTGAAAAGCTTTTTAACATTACGTGAATACGCACAAGAATATAAAGCAGGTTGCCGACGAAGCCATCAAACTTGCGGAGTGTTTATTAAATAATAAACCAAACAAGCCCGGCAATATCGAGTGCCCGACAAAGGCAGGTGTTTATTTGATTTATTGCGGAGATAGTCGCAAGAAAGGAATAATCTATGTTGGCGAGTCAGACAACATCAATAGAAGACTTAGGGGGCATCTTTCAGCTGGTGAAAGTGAGGTTACTTCTTTCAGAGGACGGTTGAAAGATGCCGGTGATTTAAACCTCAAATATGGCCCAGAAATGAAGAATTGGGTAACGAAGAATTGTGAATTTGCTTTAGATGATGACGATATGTATCGGTCACGGGCCTTGCGTAAACTGGTTGAAGCGATTTTAGTCGTTTTCTTGAAGGATGAGGGTGAGCCATTGCTTAATAAATCATAACGAAATGTGAATCTTAGAATAGGATGAGAACCTATGGCGAATAATACGATTACTGCACCGTTGGGTTTTTTGGCAGGGGGGGTGAAGTGCGGGATAAAAAAGTCGGGCAAGCCCGATTTGGGTATGATTATCTGCCCAACTGGGGCCAGGGCGGCGGGGGTGTTTACGACAAACAAAATCACGTCGGCGGCGGTGCAGATTAGCAAAAAACACGTCAAAAACCAGACCGTTTATGCAGTGGTTGTCAACTCCGGCAACGCGAACGCCTGCACTGGCCGGCGAGGACTCAAAGATGCAGTGAAGATGTGCAGCCAGACAGCACGACTACTGCAAATCGCAAATCGCAAATCGCAAATCGAAAACGTCTTGGTTGCCTCGACGGGTATCATTGGCGAGCGGATGCCGATGAAAAACGTCATTGCCGGTATTAGAAAAGCAGCAGGGGGGTTGTTAAATTCAAAATCGGCGGGGATGAATTTCACAAAGGCGATAATGACAACCGACACAAAACCAAAGATGACCTGTCGGCGGATTGAAATATCCGGTAAGCGTGTCACCATCGCGGGGACGGTCAAGGGAGCGGGGATGATTGGGCCGAATATGGCGACGACGCTGTGCTTTATTACTACCGACGTTGCGATTACCAAGCCGATGCTGGCCAAAGCCCTCAAGAATGCGATTGGCGACTCGCTCAATAAGCTGACCGTTGACGGCCACCAAAGCACAAATGATACGGCGATAGTTCTTGCTTCAGGTCTTGCGGGAAATCGGCCAATAGCAGACAAATGCCCGCGATACAAAAAATTTGCAAAGGCGCTGGTGGAACTGTGTGATGATTTAGCCAAGCAAATGGCGCTCGATGCTGAGGGGGCGACGCGGATGTTCAAGGTTGTGGTCAAAGGAGCCGCGACACAAGCCGATGCGGCAAAGGCCGCAAGGGCAGTGGCTAACTATGACTTAGTCAAGTGTGCCATAAATGGCGGCGACCCCAACTGGGGCAGAATCATTTGTGCCGTCGGCTCGTCAGGCGTGAAACTCAATTTGCGGAAGATGTCCTGTAAACTCGATGACCTCGCTGTATTCAAAAACGGCTCGCCGACGAACTTCGACCGTAAAAAGGCGAGTAAAATTGTCTCGCAAAAGAGCCACACGATAACGGTTGACCTTGGGGTTGGCAAATACAGCGACTTCTGCTATGGCTGTGACCTGGGCAAGGGCTACGTCACAATCAACGCGGAATATCACACGTAAGGAACAAGCGTTCAGCCCTTCGACTCCGTTCCCCTGCCTACGACTTGCCCCCGGCCAGCGAATTGCCGGGGCAGGCGGGGCAGGCGGGACAGGCGTATAGCGTTCAGAGAACAGCAGGCAGCGTAGTTTTTCAATTCAAAAATCAATTTGCTTTGTAGAAAAGATAGATAAATACGCATTCGGATTATTTCTCGTGCAACAGCCAAGCGGTGTGGCAGATAGAGCGGAGCATGTCTGCCGAGAGTCGGTCTAAAAATATCTATCTTTTATTTTTGTTCCAATAAACAGAGCCAAAATCACATATAGCATCGAAATCTTATTCTAAAATATAGCGTAAAGTGAGCTTTGCTACGTTTTTTTCCCAAAGAGCTCTATTGCGCTGAGCCCAAAATTGCTTGTTTTGGGCGGAAACAGGGACTGCAAGCCCGCTTTCAAAAAAATATCATAAAAAGGAGCTAAATTTAAAAAATTTATCTTGACTTGTGTTACGGAACGGCTAAACTTCTGTCACCATCTTGTTTTCCGAGGCCCCCTCCCCTCAAGAGAGGTAAGCGTTATCACTCGTGTTTCCCAGCTTGTAGCCGTCAGCCACTCATAGTCTATCAAGAAGAAAAATCTTGCCGCACTTAACAAAGGCAAGAAGGAGAAATTGTTAATGAAAGTTTTTATGTTAGGCTGGGAGTTTCCACCCTATATCAGCGGCGGCTTAGGAACGGCCTGTTACGGCCTGACTAAGGCGATGGACGAGCTGGGTATAGAAGTGACATTTGTTCTGCCTAAGGCGAGCACGAGTCACCTTGCCAACCATGTTAACATTCTAAGCGACCAACATTGTGCCTTCAAAAGTGTAAGATTTCTCACGATTGCTTCGACGCTCAGACCGTATGCCCAGGTTGCCACTGTTCCCGCGAGCTGGCAGCTCGGCTGTTCGGCAGCTCAACAAACAAATGCACCTGCTACTGGTCCGGGACAGATTAACGACCCGAACAATTACGGCGGTGATATCTATTCGGATGTCCGCGGATATACCGACAAAGTAGTCAGAATCGCTGCAACTGAACAGTTCGACGTAATCCACGCCCACGACTGGATGACATATCCTGCCGGCGAGGCAGTGTCGCAGCTAAGTCACAAACCTCTTGTCGTGCACGTTCATTCAACGGAGTTTGACCGAAGCGGCGAACACGTCAATCAGCAGGTTTACGACATTGAACAACAGGGCTTGCGCGCGGCGGCAAAGGTTATAGCGGTAAGCAACCTTACGAAAAACACAATCCTGAAACATTACAGCGTTCCATCAGAAAAAGTGGAAGTGGTTCATAACGCTGCGGAGCACAGCGGCAATGAATCTCAGCACGTTTCGCTGGACGAAACGGACAAAATTGTCCTTTTCCTCGGTCGAATTACAATGCAAAAAGGTCCGGAGTATTTCCTTGCCGCCGCAAAAAAAGTCCTCGAAGAGATTAATAACGTCAAGTTCATTATGGCGGGAAACGGCGATATGATGCATAGAACTATCGAGCTTGCAGCCCGGATGGGTATCGGGCACAAGGTTCTCTTTACCGGTTTTCTGCGGGGAGAGGACGTCGACAGGGCCTATCAAATGGCCGACCTCTACGTAATGCCTTCGGTTTCCGAGCCGTTTGGAATTGCACCTCTGGAAGCTATGAACCGAAACGTGCCTGTCTTGATAAGCAAGCAAAGCGGCGTCGCCGAAGTAGTCAGCCACGCCCTCAAGGTCGATTTCTGGGACATAAATGAAATGGCCAACAAAATGATAGCCGTTCTTAAACGCCCGCCTCTCCAGAAAACTCTAAGCAGGAACGGCTTTCACGAAGCGCATAAATTCAACTGGGAGGATTCTGCTGTGAAAGTAAGGAAAATCTATGAGGAAGTGATTGCACAGGCGCAAAGTAAGGAGAAATAAGTATGGCTTCGGTATGTTTTTACTTTCAGGTGCATCAGCCGCAGAGGTTACGGCATTATACCGTTTTTGACCACGGCACTAACTACTTTGACGACCATAAGAACGCCGAGGTCTGCAGAAAAGTAGCAAATAAGTGCTACCTCCCCTCGAATCGGCTTATGCTCGAGCTGATTGAAAAATACAAGGGAAGATTCAAGATATCCTACAGCATCACCGGTGTATTGCTGGAGCAGCTTGAGTTGTATGCGCCAGAGGTAATAACCACATTCAAGCAACTGGCCGCTACCGGCTGTGTGGAGTTTCTCGCTGAGACCTATTACCACAGCTTAAGCTTACTGTACTCAAGGGCTGAGTTCATTGAACAAATAAAGGCCCACAAACAGATTATCAGGCGACTCTTCGGCCAGACGCCTCGCGTTTTCCGAAACACCGAGCTTATTTACAACAACAGCTTACCGGCTATCATTGACCAAATCGGCGGCTTCGATGCGATAATGACCGAAGGTGCAGACCATATCCTCGGATACAGGAACGCAAATTTTGTTTACCGTCCGACCAGCTCAACCGGACTTAAACTGTTGCTGAAGAATTACCGACTCAGCGACGACATAGCATTTAGGTTTTCCAACCGGGACTGGTCAGAATGGCCTTTGAGGGCGGATAAATTTGCCGGTTGGATAAACCAAATCAACGGCAATGGTTATGTGTGCAATCTCTTTATGGACTACGAGACCTTTGGCGAGCACCAGTGGCAGGACACCGGGATATTCGATTTTCTGCGCCGTCTGCCGGAAGAAATCCTCAGGTATCCGGACAACAACTTCAAGACACCTTCAGAAGTGATAAAGGCCTATAGTGCTGTTGGCACAATAGATGTCCCTCATACCATAAGCTGGGCAGATATTGAACGGGACCTCTCGGCCTGGCGAGGCAACGCTATGCAGGAAAACGCACTGACGGAACTCTACCGGCTCGAGGACAAGGTCAAGCAAACGGGCGACCGGGACATTATCGCCGACTGGAGAAAGCTCCAGACATCGGACCATTTCTATTATATGTGCACAAAGTACTTCGCTGACGGCGACGTGCATAAATACTTCAACCACTATGATTCACCGTATGACGCCTACATCAATTTTATGAATGTCCTGGACAACCTTAATTATCGGTGCTCAAAAATTCCGGCACAACCCGAAGTGGAATCTTCGCGTACTGTTCATCAGCAGATGGCAGTAGTTTGAAGGCGTGGATAAAGAAAACCATTAATAATTTTTTCCATTTGAAAGGAAGCAGTTATGAACTTTGTTGGAACAAAAAATAAGGCAGGCGACATCAAGAAAACACAGATTGCAGCATCCATGAAATTCACGCAGGCCCCCAAGGCAAAAGCGACGACAATAGCCGAGCTCATCAGGCAAAAGGTCTTATCGTTAGGCATTCAGCCAGGCCAAATGAATAAAGTTGAACTTATTCACTCTATCCAGAGGGCTGAGGGCAATACTGCTTGCTTTGGGACGTCCAATGGCCGGTGCCCTTACACTGACTGCTGCTTTATGGCGGACTGTCTGAAAGTTTAAGAGTCGGCATAAGAGGAGCACGCACTGGGACTTGTTATTAGAAAGGCCATTGCAATTAGGGCGCTGAAACCTTAACTTACATAAAAGGGCCCGGATACAATCTCGGTCCGGTCGGCTGCTACGACCCGGTCGCGTCGTGGTAGCGGCGCAATCTGTCGATGCGCCATAGCAGGAGGCGAGCACCTCAAACATAACTAACAGAAAATTATTTAATGAAGAGTTTGTATGATAAACTCAAACGCTACATGGATAGACGAGCACGCACCTGAGTTGAAAGGCAAGATTCTGGCTACCCTTTCTATGGAAGGTTGTATACCTGAGCTGAAAGGAGATGCCCGCGAAGCGAACACCAAAGGCGGTTTGGGAATATATTTCGGCGATAAGCTCGAAGGTCTTAACGCGATAGGGATGGACAGAGCTTTTGGTTGCATGCCCCTTTATAGTAAGCGATTGGTCCAGTCAATCAGAGATGGGAGGCAGCATATTGAATATAGAGATGTTTCTTATAAGGACCAGCTAATTGGGCATGTCATGGACAAGAGGGGCAAGCCCCTGCAATTCGATGTGTGGGGTTGGGATGAGAAGAACACCGCCCAGGAGCGGCAATACCATGTAGACGTATATAGCATAAGCCGCGGAGGGACACCCCTTCACGTCTTCTATTGCCCTGAGGTATTTGACATCCTTTACCCGGACTACAAGACGCACCCAAGTCACGGCATGGAACATCGCTTCCTGCAGGATACTGTTTTTGCTGAATGCGCCTACGAGCTGTTCAAAAGCATGGGGATTGTGCCTGATATCCTGCACCTTAACGAAGGCCATGTTGCAGATAGCGCCGCAATAGTAAAGGGCGACAAAGTCTTCGATAGGACAGCCGTGGTCTATACAAACCACACGGTTGTCCCAGAGGGCCTGGAGAAATTCTGTATTGGTGAACTTGTTGGCGGCGACGTCGCAAGAGTGCGTTACGCGATGAGGTTCCCCGGCCAGAGCTGGCAGAGGTTATGGAGGAAATTTGTGGCAGTGAAGAATGGCCAGCTGTTAATAGACTTTTCAAAGGGCGCTCTTGAAATATGTGATGCTGCAAATGGGGTAAGCAACGAGCATGCTGATGCCACGCAGATTCTGTTCCAGTGTCATGACAGAAGGATAGAGGCCATACTCAACGGCTCAGGTGACACATGGGTCGTGGACGAGCTGTTGGAAATGGAACTCAAAGGCATCAAACCAGGTAAAGAAACACTTCTGCGAATAGGCACAGAAGGCAAAGCATTATCTTTAGCTGAAGTCAAAAAGAGAACGGCCGGTATGACCAACAAAAGCGGCCAAGTCATCAGCAAAAATGGAGTAACGCTGGATACAGACCTGCCAACCGTATGGATGGTAAGGAGAATGGTGGAATACAAGAGCCAGCTGCCAATTCTGAAGGACATTATCCATGTTATATGCGCGGACAGGGATGATGAAGTTGACACCAACTGGGGGAGGACGAATGGTCTGGGTATGCAGGTTGTTGTAGGTGGGATTGCCCCGAAAGGGTCCAATGAAGAGGGATGGATAAAAGAGTTCGTTGGCTGGATGCAAAGGCCTGAGCTAAAGGGGAGGTTTGTTTATGTGCCGAATTCAGATACCATACTTCTCAGGATGCAGGCCATCGGGGCCGACATATGTATCAACTGCCCCCTGCCGGAGAAAGAGGCCTGCGGCACTTCGGACCAGCGTTCCGCAAGGAACGGGGGTATAAACATCGCTACGCGAAGTGGCGGCCCCCCCGAATATATTAGAGAAGGCAGAAACGGAATGCTGGTCGGCCCATATGAAAGCAACGAGGATTTTTACAGGAGAGCGCCAAAGGACATTCTGGATAAGCTCAAGCAACTGTCTGACATATACTACAACGATGACAGCTCGTGGCTGGACATGAAGCTGGAATCATATCTGGCAAGTCCAAAGGTAAGTGCTATTGCAATGGAACAAAGGTATGCCAATATGTATGCACAATCGCTCCATGTAAGGGAAGATATCATCCGCAACAGAGACCTGGGACCCAATAATATGCTGGATACTGAGGAGCATACAAACCTTATGCTCGGACTGCAGGAAGCGGCGCGTGCTTTCCTGTATCGTGACGCTGCACTGAAGGGTTGGACTGTCATTTCCGGCTCGCCGTATTTCGACCAAAGACAGGGCGGCCAGCTTTACAACTGGGGAAGGGACACTATGGTTGCGCTTCCCGGTCTTTGCCTTGAAGGGGAAAGGTTTGATATATTCAGGGATGTCATGAAGAACTATCTGAGGTTTGTAAAGCATGGCATCCTTCCCAACATTGTCGGCGATGGCTCCAGGCCAAGATATAACAGCGTCGATGCATCTTTGTGGCTGCTCTGGGCAATGGGCAAGTACCTTGACCGCACACATGATTACGCCTTTCTGAATGCAATGGTTTACAGGAAATTCCCCCAGAACGAAACAGCCACCGTCCGGGATGTGCTGAAAGAAATCATAAACACATACCGTCACGGCATAGAGTTTGAGGATAGGTGGCAAGAGGACGGCAATGAGAAATCCCAGACAATAAGCATCCACATGGACAGCGACTGCCTCATTTCAGCGGGCAATGAGAACACTCAGTTGACCTGGATGGATGCTAAACCCAGGGGTTGCGGACCGGTTACAAGCCGCCACGGTAAAGCAGTTGAAATAAACGCGCTTTGGTACAACGCCTTGAAGGTGATGGAGGGCATACAAAAGCGCAGAGGCGGCGAAAGCGGAGAATATGCACAGCTGGCGGAGAAGGTTAAATCCGGTTTCATGAAGTTCTGGAACCAGGAAGCCGGCTGCCTTTACGATACTATTGACGGGGACCCCGAACAGGGCAGGAAGATAAGACCGAACCAGGTCTTTGCAGTGGCCTTTGGGTTGCTGGATTCCGACAAGAGCCGGGCCATTATGGGCAAGACAAGAGAAGAGCTGCTTACGCCTTTTGGCTTGCGCACACTCTCACTGCATGACAGGGATTACTGCTCCGTTCACAACAACGAATACTCCTACCACCAGGGGACCGTCTGGCCGTGGCTTATTGGCGGCTTCATTGAGGGCTGCATAGTCGCTTACGGCAGGAAAGAAACGCTTAGGATTCTGGATGGCATAGGTTGCTTTGCCGCTCTTTCAGAAATGCTGGGAGAATTCAAATCCATACCTGAAATATTTGACGGCAACTGCCAGTCGGTTTATGAGCCCAGGGACAGAAAGGGATGCAAATCACAAGCATGGAGCGTAGCAGAATCATTACGTGGGTTGTCATTGCTGCTCTTCCCACGTGATAATTCACGGGATGCAGAGCAAAAGGTCGTCAGCAGCAAGGTTATCTATGAGATGGTTGTCAGGGATTATCATGATGCCGAAAACCACGTGCCTGGTCTTTCTGCCGCTTCGGAAGAACTGCCGTTCCTGGCAAAGTTGGGGGTCGAATACGTCTATCTTCTCGGCTTGATGAAACATACCGGCAACCCCTTTGGTATAGTGGACCCGTTTGACATTGATGAGCGCGCCGGCAGTTTTGCGGATTTGGATAATTTCATGTCCGTTGCCCATGCGCTGGGATTAAAGGTCATTGCTGACTGGATGGCAAATCAGCATGTCTCCAAAAACAGCCCCCTATGCAAAGCTCATCCTGATTGGTTCCTATATACGGATGCTAAAGACGGCGATTATTTTGCCGGCAAAGGCATGCTGTTATGCAGAGGCAGGGATATGCGTGGCGATGAGAAGAACCTTGCCTTGGTTTCAGCAACCGATGAAGTTCCTTTAAGAGGTTTCCCCCGGCGTTGGAGCTCCCTTGCACAGCCCGACCTTTCGCATCCCCAGGTCAGGAAACACGGGCTTGATATAGGCCGTTTCTGGCTGGCTAAAGGACTGGACGGTTTCCGCATCGATGCTGCACTTTCCACGTTCCCAGACAAGATAAAGGAAAATTGGGGACTGGACGTCGAGGACAACCTGACGCGCTTGTTCATAGAAAACGTGCGCAGTATTAAGCCGGATTGCTTCATTATGTTTGAGGGCTTTGAAAGGTTGGAAGAGCTCCTGCAGCTTGCTAATAACCAAAACTGCGCAGTGTATAACTGGCAGCCAAGGAATCTTGCTACCGACGCCCTTGAAGACCCGGGCAAGCTCCCCATGTTAATATCCTACTTAAAGGAGCTCGAACATACGCAGCAGATTCGGGACAACCTGATAAACATAGGCCCGGAACACGACGCTTTTGATTTTGAAGACCCATGGGCAAAACTCTGTTACAGGCACAGGTTATTGATGCATTTCATGTACGACTTTATGCCAGGGTACATGCTGGTCTTTAATGGCGATGTATTTGGCAGCCAACACCATTACAAGATAGACCCAGCTAAAACATCCCCTGCACCAAGGGTTGCCGATGCCGATAGCGGCAAAAAGGAAACATCGCGAAGGCTCTTTGGCCTTCGTAAAGAGTATCCGTTATTAGTTGAAGGGGACTACAAGGTCCTGGAGAGTGATGAGCACGATGTGATATGTCTGGCTCGCTTTGACAAGAGCGAGATTGTGCTCGGCGTAATCAACCCCAATTTAGGTGCCAAAGAAGTGGTGTTTTCACTTAATGACATCATAGACGGCCGGGTAAATCCATCAGATATCAAACATGCCCATTATACACAGGATGTTGCCCTTCTTAAGAATGAAGCAAAGGGCTGGATCAGCGAAATAAGGGACAACCTACCAGCAGAAAGGTTGCTTCGGGAAGGGTTATACGTGGGAATCGACCCAATATCATGCAAGGTTATCAGGCTGCGACTGAATGTGTGATAGAATACATTATGGATTATCAAGGCGGCGATGAGAGCGAAGGCCGATACATAAGTATCTTAGGTATTATACCCCACTCAAGAAAAAATCAGTCCCTCTAAAAAGGCCACCTCGGGACATTCGCTTTCTCCTTCGTCCCCGAGGGACTATGGAGGACAGGTCGCTGCGAGAGTTTGATGAACCCTGCCATTCGCCTTCGTTAAAACTTCCGACTTCGCTTCCTGCTTCCATCCTTCGCCACAAGGGGCTTCGGAGGACAGGTCGCCAGGACTATGGAGGACAGGAAAGCTACGCCGGACAAGTCGGCGGAAGTGGCAGTGCTAAATATCGCCATTTTATGAACACAAAAGCGAGGAGCGCACCGAGGAGGTCGGCGATGAGGTCGAGAGCGGTGTTGACGTAGCCGCCGACGCCGGAGGAGGGGATAGTCGCTGCGACCAAGGCCTCGATGATTTCATTCAGTGCGCCGACTCCAAGGCCAGCCATCACGACCACCACCGATAGTGCCACAAAGCCCCTCAGGTTTTCTTTGAGCAATGGCCGAAGGAGGTCAAACATCGTCAGTGTCGCCGCGGCAAACCCAAATATATGAACAACCTGGTCGTATCGCAGAATCGGGTACGTTTGCGAAAGGGGAATCAAAATTATATCGTAGAGACGAACCTCATTTATATAAACTGCACCTCCTGTCATATGCAAAATCGCCCAGACAGTCAGGCCTGTCAATGTGGTGGTGGAATAGGCGACCCTGAAAAACGTCAGGCATATAAGAGCGAGACATACGACTATTACGCCCACGTAAATCACAAATTCGTAGTTCTTTCGCAGCAGAAACGCTGTGCCGAAAGCGGCGACAAGGCCGATGTTAATGATGAGCAGGACGATATGTACAAATCGGATTCTGTTGTTCATTGGCCCTTGGATTGTAATGTGACAAAGGCCGGCTGGTCAAGGTCGCTGCGACCGGTGAGATGCCGTTTGCGGTTTCCATAGGTGGATTTTTTATGGGTTCGGAGGTTGCGAGGAAAATTCTTGAAAAGCCACACGCCTTGGCTATACTGTTGCGTTTTTAGTTTTTCAGCCGATAGTTAGTTGTATGGTTATATGGATTATGGTTTGATTTGAAGGAGTAAAACCGTGAAGAATTTGAGCAGGATTGTTGTGTTCGCAGCCCCGTTGGCGGTAACGCCAGCGGTAATGGCTGCCGAGGCGGCTGAGGTGGCCGGCTCGGATGTAATCCCGTGGCTATGGTGGGTTGCGCCGATTGGGTCGGTATTGGGGCTGATTGTCGCGTATTACTTCTACAGGGCAATGATGACCGCGCCGAAGGGCAACGAGAAAATGGAGGCGATTGCCTCTTATGTTCGTGAAGGCGCCTACGCCTATCTGTTCAGCCAGTACAGGGTTGTTGCCCTGGTGTTCTTTGCCCTGTTCCTCATCTTTACAGGAATGGCATACTACGGCATCCAGAACCCCTTTGTGCCGGTTGCCTTCGTGACCGCGGGCTTCTTCAGCGCACTATCGGGCTTTTTGGGAATGAAGACGGCCACGCAGGCGTCCAGCAGGACTGCTCAAGGCGCTATACACAGTTTGAACAGTGCGCTGCAGGTGGCCTTCAGGTCGGGGGCCGTGATGGGTCTGGTGGTTGTCAGCTTCGGGCTGCTTAACATCGCATTCTGGTTCTGGCTTTTGGACCGGATAATTTATACTCCTGAACATATGCGAGACGGTCTGATTCTTTGGGGACTTACGCTGGTCAAGGCCGGAATGGACCCCGCCCACAAGCTGACGGAGATTACCACGACGATGATAACCTTCGGTATGGGCGCTTCCACCCAGGCGTTGTTCGCGCGTGTCGGCGGCGGTATCTTTACAAAGGCCGCTGACGTCGGCGCGGACCTTGTCGGCAAGGTCGAAGCCGGCATCCCTGAGGACGACCCGCGCAACCCGGCTACAATCGCAGATAACGTTGGCGACAACGTGGGCGATGTCGCCGGTATGGGCGCCGACCTTTTCGAAAGCTATGTCGGCTCGATTCTCGCTGCCGCGGCTCTCGGCGCTGCGATATCAACACAAGTTCTGGCATCGAGGGGAATAGACCCGCTAAAGGCGGTTCTGGCTCCGTTTGTTGTGGCCGGTATCGGCACAGTGCTTTCGATAATCGGTATTTTCGTAGTTCGCTGCAAAGAGGACGCCTCACAGAAAAATCTGCTGCGGGCGCTTCTGATGGGCACGTTGACAAGCTCAATTCTCGTGGTCGCTGCTATGGCAGTTCTTGCCTGGGTCGGCTGGATAACCTGGGGCATATTCGGTGCGGTGGTTACCGGCCTGGTCGCCGGCGTCCTAATTGGGCAGTTCACCGAGTATTATACCTCCGATGAATACAGGCCGACCCGCGAGATTGCCGAGCAGGCCCAAATGGGCGCCGGCACGGTCCTCATTACCGGCTTTGCGAATGGAATGATGTCGTCGGCCCTGCCGGTTGTGACTATAGCTGTTTGCATCATTGCCGCCTATGCCTTTGCAGGGGGCTTTACGGATATGGCGCTTGGATTATATGGCATCGGTTTTGCCGCGGTAGGAATGCTGGCAACGCTGGGAATCACGCTTTCGACAGACACATACGGCCCGATTGCCGACAACGCGGGCGGCAACGCTGAGATGTCGGGTCTCGGTCCTGAGATTCGTAAAAAGACCGATGCGCTCGATTCGCTCGGCAACACAACCGCTGCGACGGGCAAGGGCTTTGCAATCGGCTCAGCAGCACTGACGGCGCTGGCTCTTATCGCCGCCAATATCGAAGAGATTCGTATCTGGATATCGCGACTTGCCTTCGAAAGTCCCGATGGTGTTTACAAGGTCGGGAAAGTTCTCTTCTCGTCGCCGGGCAGGCAGGTTGAAGGTGCGGTCAATGTTGCGACTGCTCACATCTCCGATTTGCTTGCCGCATACGACCTGACGATTATGAATCCGCGGTTGCTTGCGGGCATCTTCATAGGTTGTATGATGGCGTTTTTGTTCTGTGCAATGGCGATGAAGGCCGTAGGCAGAAACGCCGGCAGAATCGTCGAGGAAGTCCGCCGTCAGTTCAGGGAAATGCCTGGCATTATGGAAGGCAAGACGAAACCCGACTACGGTCGCTGCGTCTCTATAGTGACAGCCGGGGCGCAAAAAGAGATGGTGCTGCCGTCACTGTTGGCGATTATCGTGCCGGTAGCCACCGGCATCGTAATCGGCATCCCGGGTGTCATAGGGCTTCTGACGGGCGCTATGACGTGCGGCTTTGTCCTGGCCGTCACGCTGAACAACTCAGGCGGCGCCTGGGACAACGCCAAAAAGTATATCGAGAAGGGCAACTTAGGCGGCAAGGGCTCGCCCGCCCATAAGGCGGCAGTCGTCGGCGACACCGTCGGCGACCCCTTCAAGGATACATCGGGGCCCAGCTTGAACATCCTTATAAAGCTGATGAGTATGGTTTCGCTGGTCTTTACGGGCGTAATCCTTAAGTTCGCGCCGGTTGTGGAGAATTGGCTGCATCTGCATTAGTCGCGATGGTTGACTTATATTCGCCTGATGTGTAATCTATCGGGGCGGCCTTATCGGGCCGCCCCTTTTATTTATTGATGGTTTTGGAGGGCAGTTTGGTAAGAAGAATAGACCGAAAAGCGAAGGCGTTTGCGATTGCCGCGGCTAAGCTGGCCGGCGAGCGACACTGCACTGATATCGTCGTTCTCGACCTGCGAAAGGTGGCCGATATGACGGACTACTTCGTTATTGTCACCGGCACAAGCGACAGGCAGATGCGGAGCGTCGCCGATGAAATAACCGACGAGGCCAAAAATCACAAATTTTCGCTTTTCGGCAGGGCCGGCTATGAGCAGGGACACTGGGTTCTGCTCGACTTTATTGACGTCGTCGTCCACGTCTTCGACGCCCAATTCCGCGACTACTACGACCTCGAGCTGCTCTGGGGCGACGCTAAACGATTGATTATTGATTATTGATGATTTTTTTCCACAGCCGATGAAATCTGTCCTCGACATTTTGGAGAACAGGGTAGTTGCCGTGATGGCGGCTGTAGCTGGGCAGGCCCTTCGACTCGGTTCGACTTCGCTCACCACAGGCCGCTCAGGGCAGGCCCTTCGACTAAGCTCAGGGCAGGGGGGGGTTGCTGCTTTAGTTCGGCCTGCGACTGACCCGAAGTTCGGCGATTACCAGGTCAATGGCGTAATGCCTTTGGCCAAGCAGCTCAAGACAAATCCCCGCAAATTAGCCGAGCAGATTGTCGCAAAGTTGGACGTAAGCGACATCTGCGAGCAGCCGGAGGTAGCAAGCCCCGGCTTTATCAACCTGCGACTAAAGCCCGAATTCGTCGCTGCAAACCTTTTGCAGGTGAACAAAGACCCCAGCCGGCTCGGCATAGAGAAAACCAACAACCCAAAAACTATTGTCGTTGATTTTTCAGGTCCCAATATCGCCAAGCAAATGCACGTCGGCCACCTGCGAAGCACAATCATAGGCGATTGTATCTGCCGACTCTTGGAATTTCGGGGCCACAAAGTCATTCGCCAAAACCACATCGGCGACTGGGGAACACAGTTCGGAATACTTATTGCCTATCAGATTTCTAAAAATCATCCTGTTGCGATTGCTGGTGTTAAAGGAGGAAATGTCTCGAAACATTCAATTCAAGATTTAGAAAAAGATTATAGATCGGCACAGGAATGGTTCGAATCCGATCCAAACTTTGCCCAAACAGGTAGGAAATATGTGGTACTTTTCCAAAAAGGTGACCCTGATACGATAAAACGATGGAATGAAACTGTCGAATTATCCCGCAACGAAATATATCCAATTTATGAAAAGCTTAACGTTACTTTGAAAAGAGAAGATGAGAGAGGAGAAAGCTTTTACAAGGATATGTTGGCGGATGTTGTTGAGGAATTGAAGAAAAAGCATCTGGCGGTGGAGTCGGAAGGGGCGGTGTGTGTATTTCCGGAGGGGTTTAAGGACAAGGAAGGCAAGCCGTTGCCGGTGATAATCCAGAAGTCGGATGGGGCGTATCTGTATGCGACGACGGATTTGGCGGCGATTAAATATCGGGTTGAGAAATTAAACGCGGACAGGATTATTTATGTGACGGATGCCCGGCAGGGTTTGCATTTCGATATGGTTTTCGCCGTAGCTGAAAAAGCCAGATGGGCCAAACGAGATATGTTGCATCACGTCACGTTTGGCAGCGTCCTTGGCGAGGATGACAAGCCATTAAAGACACGTTCAGGCGAAAATGTAAAACTGAAAGAGCTGCTTGATGAAGCGGTCGCGCGTGCCCGCAAGATTGTAGAAGAAAAGAATCCTGATTTGGCTGCTGCGAAGAAAGACGAGATTGCAAAGGCAGTCGGCATCGGGGCGGTAAAATACGCTGATTACTCCAATAACCGCACGAGCGATTATATATTCAGTTTTGACAAGATGTTAGCGATGGAGGGCAATACGGCACCATATATGCAGTATGCATACGCAAGGATAAGGTCGATTGAGAGGAAGGCACAGACCAGAAACGTTGATATTGATACCGAGCTTGCCGGCGTAAAGACGCTGAACGTCAGCGAGCCGAGCGAATTTGATTTGGCGAAGCATCTGATTCGCTACGGCGAGGCGGTTTCGGCTGCGGCAGGCGATTACAGGCCGAACTATCTGACAAGCTATCTTTATGACCTCGCACAGAAGTTCAGCGGCTTCTACACCAATTGTTCTGTTTTAGACGCCGGCCCCGATAAGCGCCCGACGCGACTATTGCTTTGTGATTTGACCGCGAGGACAATCGAGCACGGCCTGCATAACTTATTGGGCATCGAAGTCATCGAGCAAATGTAGGAGTGGGTATTGTGAAAATCATCACCAAAGATTTCCATATAAGCACAGAAAGGCGATGCGAGTTTGTTGATATAACGGGCCAGGTTGCGTCGTTTGTCAGTAAGTCCGGCATCAAGGAGGGCGATGCGATAGTTTATTGTCCTCATACGACGGCCGGCATAACGATAAACGAGAACGCCGACAGGTCTGTTGTCCACGATATACTTTTGACTTTAGAAGAGCTTGTGCCTCATCTTCGTGCAGGATACCAGCACGGTGAGGGCAACTCCGACGCCCACTGCAAAAGCTCTCTCGTCGGATGCAGCGTGCAAGTTTTGATAAGGGACGGTCAACTGGCGCTTGGCACGTGGCAGGGGATTTTCTTTTGCGAGTTCGACGGCCCGCGCAGCCGCGACGTCATTTTACAAATCCTCGGCGAATAAAAGGGCTTTTTGATGTCGCCGGAACAGCGAGTAGATGGTTCTGCTATAAGAGAAACCACCGGCCAGCCGGGGCGACGCAACATAATCCTTTTAGGCGTTGTCAGTTTCCTCAACGACTTCGGCAGCGAGATGATAATGCCGATTCTGCCGATGTTCGTGCGGTCGTTAGGCGGGGGCGGTCTGGCAATCGGGCTGCTCAGCGGCCTGCGGGACGGTGTTTCGAGTATCCTGCAGGTGCTGTCGGGATATTTATCCGACCGAACAGGCAAAAGGAAGATATTTATAGTCGTGGGCTATGCGCTCTCGGCGGTTTTCAAGCTGGTTCTCGCCGCATCCAGAACGTCAACACAAGCCATGGTTTTTTCGGCGTCCGAGCGAGTAGGCAAAGGGTTGCGAAGCGCGGCGAAAGACGCGATTGTGGCCGATTCCGCGCGAGCGGAAAGGGGAAAGGGCTTCGGGATTGTGAGGGCGCTTGATACGGCGGGGGCCGTCTGCGGCTCGGCTTCGGCGTTCCTATTGTTTCAGTTCCTCGGCTTTGGGTTCAAGACCATTATTATCGTCGCCGCTTTTCTGTCGCTTGTTTCTCTCGTGCCGCTTCGTTTTGTCAAGGAGCCGGCGGAGGCAGTCAAGGTTGTCGCCGAGTCCGGCCGCGGCAAACTGCCGAAATCCCTTATGGTGTTTATCATAATCTCATCCGTATTTGCGCTGGGCAACTTCGGCTATATGTTCTTTGTTATCAGGGCGCAGGATTCGCTTGGAGGCGGATTGAAGGTCGCGGCGCCCATCCTGTTATATGTTCTTTACAACATTTTCTACGCTGCCTTCGCCGTTCCATTGGGCGTTATGTCCGATAAAATAGGCAGAGACAGGGTTATTATGATTGGTTATCTGCTGTTTTTCGCGACAAACGCCGGTTTTGCGATGCTGCACTCCCTGCCGGCGTTCCTCGTCCTCTTTGCGCTCTATGGCGTTGCGTTCGCCGCGGTGGACGGCAACCAGCGGGCGTTTATTTCCGACCTGGCGGGCAAAGGTTCGAGGGCGACGGCTCTTGGCGTATTTCAAACCGTTAGTGGTTCGGCGGCTTTGGCCGCAGGTCTGGTCGCCGGACTGTTGTGGGAAAAAGTCAATCCGGTTGCGACGTTCGTCTACGGCGCCTTGTTCACAATGGCAGCGGCATTGCTGCTGTTGTTGCAAACCCCCGGCCACTCCTTCGACTGTGCTCAGGACGGGCGGGACCGGGGCTAAACCCAAAAATAAGGCGAGGTGGTGGAACCCGGCTGGGGGGGAAACCGGCGTGCCACGCTGCCTCGCCGAGGTTCATGAACCCCGATGCGACGGGGTCTTATCGCTATTCAAACTAATTTGCAGCAAAAGGTGAAACGTAGCCCACCCCCGCTTTGCTGTCAAACAAAAAGTGCTCTCGCCCCTGATTTCTCTAAAGGGGGCTTGTTCACACTAATCTACCTGAAGCGCCTATTATATATGTCCCCGCCTCAAAATGCAAGCGAAAAATGCCCGATTGTCGGCCTTTTTGGGCGGGGCAAAACCTGTATCCAGGCCTGCCAAATATGCTTGAAACCTCTGCGACGTTGGCTTAAATTACTCTCTACGGAGCTTATGGTAAAGATTGGTGAACGTATCGAACGTGTTAAAGGAACAATCGCCTCGGCCTGCGTACGCGCAGGCAGGAACCCGGCGGAAATCTCGCTCGTCGTCGTGACAAAGTCCGCTTCGCTTGGAGCAATCGAGGAGGTCATCCGTCTCGGTTTTCTCAACCTCGGCGAAAACAGAGTTCAGCAGCTAAAGAAGATTTCTGCTCAAATAGATGAGTTCCTTCGGCGAAGCGCAGGTGGACAAGCGATGACTCACAAGGTCCGCTGGCATATGATTGGCCATCTGCAGCGCAACAAGGTAAGACAGGTGCTGCCCTTGGTAGCGCTGATACATTCCGTTGATACTCTTCGGCTGGCGGAGGAAATCAACGCATCTGCGGCCAAGCTGAATATCACACCTGGGGTCCTGCTGCAGGTCAACACCTCTGAGGAGCCGCAGAAGTACGGCGTTTCCGTCGGCGCGGCCCCACATCTGGCCGAGCAGGTTGAGACGTTGCCCAATTTGAAACTTGTTGGCCTGATGACAATGGCGCCTCTGACTCATAACAAGGATGTTATTCGAAGGTGTTTTGTCCGGGCCAGAGAGCTGTTCACTGATATTCGCGGCGAAAAAATTGTCGGCCAGGACTTTACCGAGCTGAGTATGGGTATGAGCTCGGATTACGAAATAGCCATCGAGGAAGGAGCCACAATTCTTCGCATCGGCTCTGCGATTTTCTCCGGCTGACCGGTCCGCCGGCAGACCAGTCAGGCAATATCTCGTCGCACCGCCAACGTCGGTATTCTCGGACCATCATTGAGCTGCTCCCCGTTTTAATATCGGATAGAGCCCAAAGCGGCAAAAAGTGCCGGCAGGGGCGGTTTGTAGCCGATAATTCAGGTAGGCGCAAAAAAAAGGAAAAACAGGCAAAGTGTTATGCCGAACATACCGAAGTTAACTTTGCAAATCCCGAATGATTAAGTCCGGGAAGGTTATCGTTTGCCGAATCGTTCTGTGGCCGTCCCTTAGGAACTGTGGGTGAACTAAAAGGGGGTAGACAAATGGTCAAAGTCAAGACTGAATTGCTAAGCGCCATCGAGCTGCGAAGAAGCTTCATCGATGTTCTATACCTGACAAACCAGAAGCAGGTACCGGCTGAGATAAAGCGGCTGCTTAAGGAGAGGAATCTTTCCTGTCGAGTCATGCGTGTCGACAAATTCGCCGAGATGAGAAACAAGCTTGACGTGGTGGGAACGGTGATTGTGGACGCCAAGGATTCGGATACTGGCCAGCAGCAAAAGCTGGCGAGGATAATTGAGGTGCTCGAGATGGAAAATATCGGCGTTATTCTGATTACCGACCGCGTTAAAGTTCCTGTAAAGAGTTTTTCATTAGCGCCAGCCCAAAGCAGTTTCACTATGGGCGGCACAACCGAGGCGGTTTCCGTCGATGAGCTGTGGACCAGGGTGAGCGTAAATTTGGCATATCGCAAAAAGAGCGAAGGCATGGCGGTCAAGCCGGCCATTCCGCCAAAGCAGATACAGACGATTTACAAAAACAAGCTCGCGGAGCAGCTTAGTATGACCGGTGCGATGGTTGATAATCTGACCGAACAGCTGCGTCTCGCCGGGCTTGTGCAGCAGGATTTTTTGCCGACACAACTGCCCAGTACCGAAAGGATAAGGTGGTCGACGGTGTTTTTGCCCGCTGAGTGGGTCTCCGGCGATATATACAACGTCGTGCGCATCGACGAAAAGCACATTGGTTTTTATGTCGCTGATGTGGTTGGTCACGGAATGCCGGCGGCGCTGTTGACCATTTTCCTCAAGCAGGCACTGGTTATGCGGGCCACCGTCGAGAACACCTACCACATTTTTTCGCCTGCCGAGGTGATGAATAACCTCAACAAACGAATGGCGACGCAGAAACTGTCCGGGTATCAGTTCGCGACCTGCTGTTATTGCCTGTTGAATATTGAGACGCTCGAGCTTGTCTATGCCAGAGCCGGTCATCCCTATCCGGTACTCATCAGGCGCGGCGAAGAGCCGAAGCAGCTCGAGGTGCGCGGGTCGCTGCTGGGTGTTTTCAAGGACGCCGAGTACACCGAAAACAGAATTCAACTTCAGCCGGACGATAAAGTCCTGCTTTATTCCGACGGTGCTGAGCCGTTCGTCGGCAGCTTCGATGATTTAACCGGTTTTCATTTCAGCAAAGAATTCTGTGACCTTAAGGACCTGCTTATTGTAGAGATGATGGACAGATTCAACACCCTTGCCCAGAATCAGAACATCGAGCCGGCGGAAGTAGATGATATTACCGCAGTCGGCCTCGAAGTAATTAAGTGACGCCCTGAAGGAAAAAAGCACCAGCGGGGCAGTTGAAAAGGTCGCCCCGCCAGACAAACGGCGGATAAAGATTGCTTCGTCGCCCCGCACCGTGCCGGTGCGTGGCTTCTCGACACGTTTTCAACAATTCCCAGAGAGCTTTTTTCTTTTTTTCATCGACCTTACCAAACTGCTGCCGGTCGTGCAATCGAGCGTCGCATCAAGACATTGTCGAGACAGACGGTCTGGCTTTTTGCTTAACTGAGGCGCCTTTTGTGCCGATAGGAGGGAGGATACGCTAAAGCCGTAGCTTTGGTGTTAGGAGAGGTACGATGAGCTTTCAAAACTGGTCGGATGACATTATTCTTGTCGACCTGCCGCGCGAGCCGCGGATGAGAAGCGAGCTTAGGACCATTATTGAAATCGTCCGCGACCGCGGCGACTGCGATGTCGTGGTGGATTTCAGCAGCGCGGACATAATGACCTCGACGAGCATCGCAGGGCTGCTGCGGCTGCGAAAGCTGCTGAGTGACTGCTCACGTCGGCTAATTTTCTGTAACGTCCCCGTTGCAACCAGAAACGTTTTTAGCGTGGTTGGGCTGGATGAAGTTTTTGAGTTTGCCGACGACAAGTTTTCGGCATTGGCGAATCTTCAGTCAACAACGGCGAATAAGCAAAAAGTTTGATTGAACCGGGCCGGCGTTGATGTTGCCTTGCTGCGCCGGCGAACTTTAATTTGGTCCTATAAAGTTGTTTTGACCACAGGCCGAAGGAGAACAAATCTGGCAGATTGTCCGTTGACAGGGGTGAGTCATAATCGCTGCTGTGATGGGCCTGCATTTGGCGGGAGCTGCTTTGTGCGGTATATTTTATTATGGGATGAGCATTAAGCTCTTATCAGACATTGCACACAAGTTGGAAAGTATCGTTCTGAACCTAAACTATAATACTTGCCTCAGAAGCAAACTTGCGGCTGGTCGACGCGAGGCCTGCCGCTATTGTGGAGATGTACCGGCAGAGGTGTGGAGATGAAACCTCAAGAAACATCCTACTCTCCGAAACTGAAAACCACGCATCTTTTTGGTGAGTTTCTGGTTTCGAAGGGTTTGCTTACCCGCCTGCAGCTTGGCAAGGCGCTGGACGAGCAGCGCCGATACGGCGAGCGCCTCGGCGAGGCGCTGCTGCGGCTGGGGATGATGACCGAAGAGCATGTTACCCAGGCACTGGCTGAGCATCTCTCGATGGAGTGTTTTCACTTTGACGACATATCAAAAATCGACGTCAACGTTGCCAGGATGCTCGATGAGAGCGTTGCGAAACGATTCTGCCTCGTCGGCACAGGCGAAGTCGGCAACAAGGTCGTCGTCGCAATGGCGGACCCCCTCAATGTTATAGCAATAGATACAATAACGCTGAAAATAAAACGCCCTATCAAGGTGGTTATCGGCTCGGCTCAGGAGATTCGCAGAGCCATCGAAATAATCTACCACGGCTCCGACGCAGAAGAGCAGCGTCTTAGAGAACTGGTTCAGACCGAGGTTGACAGGGGGGAAGAGTACGAAGACGAAAGGGTCGAATCCATTCTCGAAGACACAGCAGATGCCGACAGTAGCAGCGAAGAGACGGCAGACAAGGCGCCGGTCATTCGCTTTGTGGATTTGCTACTCAGCCAGGCGGTAAAAAGCAGGGCCAGCGACGTTCATATCGAGCCGCAGGAGAAATCGATGATGATTCGTATGCGGATAGATGGCATTCTGCGGGATATGGTGCCGCCGCCCAGAAATATGCAAAGGGCAGTTGTCGCCAGAATCAAGATACTTTCAAATCTTAATATCGCTGAGCGTCGGCTGCCACAGGACGGCCGGCTTAAGATAAAGGCCCCCCGCAGAACCATTGACGTCCGGGTTTCGACGCTTCCGACCATATACGGCGAAAAAGTAGTTATGCGAATTCTCGACGCCACAGCGGTAACCCACAACCTTGAGCAACTCGGGTTCGAACCTGAGTTGCTCGCCGTGCTCAAAAACGCTCTCTCACAGCCGCACGGCATTATGATTGTCACGGGGCCGACCGGAAGCGGAAAAAGCACAACACTGTACGCCTGTCTCAATTACATCAGAGACCCGACTCTGAATATCACCACGGTTGAAGACCCCGTCGAATACCGCCTTGCCGGCATTAACCAGGTCCAGGTCAAGCCGGAAATAGAGCTGGATTTTGCGGCCTGCCTGCGGTCAATCCTCAGGCAGGACCCCGATATTGTCCTTATAGGAGAAATTAGAGATAAAGAAACGGTTGAAATCGCCATAAAGGCATCACTGACGGGCCATCTCGTGCTGAGCACCTTTCACACCAACGATGCCCCCAGTGCGATAAGCCGGTTGACTTATATGGGAATTGAGCCATACCTGCTGTCATCGTCGCTTAATCTGGTTATCGCTCAGCGGTTAGTCAGGAGGGTTTGCGAAAAATGCAAGGAGCCGGTTGAGCTGAACGAAAAAGTGCTTCGCCGCCTCAAAGTTGACCCGAATAAGCTGAAAAACGTTGCGCTATATCACGGTCGCGGCTGCAAAGCGTGCGGCAACACGGGATATTTCGGGCGATTGCCGATATTTGAGTTTCTTGTTATGGACCACAAAATGCGTGAACTGGTCACCGCCGGCGGGGCCGAGGCACAGATTAGAAATCTGTCGCGGCAAAACGGATACGGCGGACTTCTCGAAAGCGGCGTGACAAAAATGTTGCAGGGGCATACCACTGCCGAAGAGGTCCTTAGTGTCACGTTTAGTGAGGACATAGGCGATATTAGGGCGGAGCAGCAGGAAAGAGGAGTTGCGGCTCCGGCAGAACTGGCCAAATGAAACCATTATACCGGATAAGGTGTTGAATGAAAACCTTCAAATATACTGGCTGTGACGCATCGGGCTCGCGGAAAGAGGGGCTGACTCAGGCCAATTCCACCAGTGACGTAATTGCCTGGATTCGTGAGCGGGGGTTGACGCCTGTCTCCGTGCAGGAGATTGTGGAAGCCGTCAAACAGTCCCCGAAAAAGCAACGTCGAAGACGTATAAAATCCGCGGATATAGCTGCGCTTTGCTGGCAGTTGACTACGATGGTGGAGGGCGGCATTCCCATCACCACCGCCATAGAGACCATCTCCTCCGACGTTGAGAACCTCCAGCTTCAGGAGATGCTCCACCAAATTCTCGACAAGATGCGAAGAGGCGAGAATTTTTCGGGTGGAATCGCCGAATTTCCAAAGGTCTTCGACCATCTCTCCAGGGCTATGGTGCTTGCCGGCGAGACCAGCGGTAATCTGCCCGAGGCGCTGAAGCGGGTGGCGGATCATTTCGACAGCCGCGACCGATTAACCAAAAAGGTCAGAGGCGCAATGGCTTACCCCATTTTTGTTCTGTGCTTCATAACCCTGGTTGTCACCGCCATAATGACGTTCATCATACCCAGGTTTCGCATGATATTCGACCAGTTCGGCGGCGAGCTGCCCGCATTTACGCGAGCGTTTATGGGCTTCTACGACTTTGTCCGGCTCAATATAATCTACATAATCGGCTCGGTTTTTCTGATGGGAGCTATCGCAGTTTACCTGTCCAAAACTACTAAGGGCCACATGTTCTATTCCAAAATCGCTCTGCGGATACCGCTTTTGGGGAAAATTTTCAGTCAGGCGTTTATTGCTACGTTCTGCAAGACAATGGGCAGCTTGCTGGCGGCTGGCGTATCGGTCCTCGAGGTCTTCGACATTCTTACGACGATGACCAAAAACGATGTAATAAAGGACGCAATTGTCCGCAGCAGGGAGAACATTGTCCAGGGCTCCAGCGTCTCGCTAAGTTTAGCGACGGCGGGATTTTTCCCGAATATGGTCGTTAAAATGGTACAGGTCGGCGAGGAAAGCGGGTCGCTGCCGCAGGTCCTCGAACGAACCAGCGGCTACTACGAGCGAAAGGTTGACGCCACCATAGGCACCGTGCTCGGTCTGCTCGAGCCAATAATGATTGTGACGGTTGGAGGGATTGTATTGATTGTTATTTTGGCGCTTTATCTGCCGATATTCTCGATGGGGGCAAACGCACACTAATGGCAGCGAACAGCGGACAGTATATCCTGAACGCTGAGTGCTGATAAAGTTGATATGTGATTTGGCCGATTTGCAGCGTAACAAGTCGGTAGTCCGCCGGTGGCGGATAAATTTGAAACTAAACCGTTTTTTTAGGAGAAAGCAAAATGATGAACAGAAAAGGTTTCACGCTAATAGAGCTGATGGTGGTCATATTCATCGTCGGTATCCTGGCTGCGGTGGCCATACCGATTATGCGTGGCCGAATAGATGCAGCCAAATGGTCTGAGGGCAAGTCCGGCGCCGGCAGTATTCGCACTGCCGCCCGTGCGTTTATCGCCGAGAAAGGCAACACCTACGATTTCGCTACTCACAACAGTCTCACCGCAGACCTGGGCTTTGCCTCCAATGACCTTGACGGCAGATATTTCAAACAGGCGGATTATGGGATTGCGTTCACAAATAGTGCAGATACTGCTATTCCACCCACGTACACAATCACCGTCACGAGAAATGCGACAACGAGTACTGAAGCGCCATCAACACCAGTGAGAGTGACCCTTACCGATGCTGGGCTGTTTACCGAGTACACGAGCTAACATCGGGACCTTTGTAACACAAAGACCGAAGATAGATTCCGCCTACGGCGGATAAATCTGTGACTAAAAGGTGGGGGCATCGTGGCCCCCACCTTGAATGTTCGCGGAGAGGTAAACTGCTATGCTATCCGATAGCGGCAAATGGGAGAAGGCCTTCACGCTTATCGAGCTGATGGTTGTTCTCTTTATTATCGGCATCTTGTCAGCCGTGGCGATTCCGCTGATGAGAGGGCGAACCGACGCCGCCAAATGGTCTGAGGGCAAGTCCGGCGCCGGCAGTGTGAATACTGCCGCTCGCGCGTATATCGCCGAGAAAGGCAACACCTACGACTTCGCAGGTCATCAGAACCTTGTCACAGACCTGGGTTTTGCCACTAACGACCTTGACGGCAGATACTTCAAACAGGCGGATTATGGGATTGTGTTCACAAATAGTGCAGATATTGCTGCTCCACCCGTATACACAATCACCGTCACGAGAAATGCGACAGGGAGTCCTGAAGCGCCGTCAGCTCCAGTCAGGATAACCCTTGACAATGCCGGGCTGTTTACCGAGTACACGAGCTAACATCGGGCCCTTTGTAATACAAAGACCGAAGATAGATTCCGCCTACGGCGGATAAATCTGCGACTAAAAGGTGGGTGGCATCGCGGCCCCCACCCTTGTCCTCCGTAGCCCCCGCTGCGGGAGCGAAGGATGGATTGAATGTTCGCGTAAAGATACAGTGTTATGAGTTCAAAGAGAAGAAAGCAGGGGAAGGGGTTCACGCTTATCGAGCTGATGGTTGTTCTCTTTATTATCGGCATCTTGTCAGCCGTGGCGATTCCGCTGATGAGAGGGCGAACCGACGCTGCCAAATGGTCTGAGGGCAGGGCGGTGGCCGGCAGCATCCGAACTGCCGCACAGGCCTACCGCGGGCAAATGGGCACGGGCTACGACTTTTCAGGCGCAACCCTCGAAGACATCGGCTTTATCATAAACGCAGGCGCCGGCGGCGGAGACCTCGACGGAAAATACTTCACCGATGACTGCTTCTCGATAGTGTTCGCAAAAAATGGTGATTACGTTATCACTGTGGACGCTACAAAATCGACCAGCGGCGACCAGCCATCTACGCCGAGGAGGATGACCCTCGATAACACGGGAACATTCACCGAAATACCTTAAGCCCTCTTTCCCGTTAAAGGCACAGGTTTCAAAAATCCAAGCACCAAATCCCAAAAGTCAAATCCCAAACAAGCACCAATTATCAAATTCCAATCTCAAAACGGCTGATGCCACTGGTTTTGAACACTTGTCCGCCCGTGGCGGATTTGGTCATTCGGATTTGGAATTTGTCTGGGATTTCGGATTTGTCATTTGGGATTTGGAGTTTGGTGCTTACTTTTGCACTCTACGACCTATAACTATGGTATGTTCCCCTTAGTTTTACCGGGATGTTTGCACCGCGTGTTTTGCGGCTTTTCAAGGCAGCCGCCCGGCAACCTGCAGGGGTAGGAAAATTGCATTTTCGGCTGTTCTTGCCGTCACTTATCGGACGCTCGTTTGCGGCCCAATGTCCCCCCGCGTTTCCCTGTCGGAAGACAGGAGCGGGGGCTGTTCGTCGCAATTTCTACGTAAAACATACTTTTCGTTAAGCCGATGAAGAAGTGAGGTTTGATTTTGAGTTGCATAAGCAATGGTTTTGTCTGTGCGACGTTTGGCAAAAGTATGGGCTGGTCTGAAAATATATGAAGTCTAGTATGAGGTCTAGATTGAAACAACTCCTCGGCTTGAGGCAGAATGACGTGCTGGGACTGGATATCGGCTCGTCTTCGGTCAGGATGGTTCAACTTGCCAGAAAAAATGGCAGTTATACCGTTGTCGCAGCCAGCATAAGCGACATAGAGCAGGTCGGCGGTGACAACTCCGTAAAAGAGGCCAATGCCGTCAAGGCGGTGCAGAGATGTCTGGCCTCCGCCAGAACAAGTACGCGATTGGCCGTATGCAGCATCTCCGGGCCTGAGGTTGCTGTACGTCATTTCAAGTTTCCGCCATTGCAGCCGGAAGAAATCGAAGGAGCTGTGCGGCTGGAAGTGTCACAGGTCTGCCCCTTCAATGCGGATGACAGCGTGGTCGACTATCAAATCATACAAAATGGCGGAGAGGACAACGCTGCCAATGGTGTTCTTGTGGCTGCTACAAACGAAGTCATACGCCGAAAGATAAACATTGTGGAAAAATGCTCTTTGAATTGTGTCTTGATGGATGTCGATGGCCTGGCGCTTCTCAATTGCCTTAGCGAGAGCAGAAAAAATAGCGGTCAGGCGATAAACACGGTGGCAATCCTTGACGTTGGCGCATCCTGCACAACGCTGGCGGTAATGGGCGAAAGCAATCTCCCCTTTGTGCGCACCGTGCCTTACGCAGGCAATGATATTGTTGCCCAGATTGCGCAGGAAAACAACGTGTCGCCTGAAGTTGTCAAGAAGGATATCTACGGTTCCACCAGGCCGACGATTCCTCCTGAGGACCTTCAGCCCAGCTTGGAGAAGGCCTGCCAGAAACTGGTCAGCGACGTCGCCGAGACCCTGCGATACCACAGCGCCTCGGTAAAATCCTCGACTGTTGAGCAGATATTGGTTTGCGGCGGCTTTGGAATGGTCAAAGGTTTTGTTGACATACTCAACAGACAACTGCCTATAAGGACAATTTTGTGGAATCCCTTCGACACAATGCGGTGCAGCATTGGTCAGCAGTGTCTGGATGTAATCCAGGCAAACGGCCCGGCAATGGCGGTTGCCGCCGGGCTTGCAATGAGGACTATCTGATATGTTTACAATCGATCTGCTGAAAGGACGAGGTCTTCCGGTCAGAACAAAACCGCAGGGGGTTGCCATTTTTGTCGCCACGGTTGCCGTACCCGTGCTCGCGGCGATACTGATGGTCGGGTACCATATCCGCAATGGAGTCGTCATATCCGTTCAAAAGCAGGCAATAGCCGGCTTCGATGCGCAGACGCAGCGTCTGGCCGGCGACTGGAAGCTCAAGGAATTCCGCGAAAAAGAAAAATTCGCCATCAAGAGTTGTCTGGCCGACATGTCCACCTCAATCCACAGGCATATCCAGTGGTCGTCTGTCCTGGTGGCGCTGGTGGAGAATCTGCCTGATTCGGTGATACTTACCAGTCTTGAGGTCAAGCAGGACTCAGTAAAGCGCAAAATCGTCAAAAGCGACACCGGCAAAAAAGGCGATATCACCGTTCCCGTCAGAACATTGAAGATGCGCGTCGGCGGAAATCCAATCTACAATTGCGACCACGAGGTCAGGCAGTTCCGCGACCGATTGCGCACATCAGAGTTTCTCGGGCCGAGGCTCGAAGATGTCGTCATTGTCTCTCAGGGGCACGATATTCTCGATGGCCGGGACGTGGTTGCATATGACATAGACTGTGTATTCAAGCCAGGATTATAGCGAGTACTTATGCGTGCTTATAGAAATTATATTTTGACAATGGGTCTGGTTTGGGCGGCATCCCTTGTGCTATTTGTGCTGGTTTATTTTTTCGCCATTTCTCCGCGGTTGAAAGTCAAAGCCCTGCTATTAAAAGAGTCGGCCCAAAAGAAGCAGATGTACGAGGCATCGCTTAATGCCGCTACGGAAGAAAGCAAGAAGGAACTGGCCGACGAAATCGAGAGATTGAAAGTCAGATTGAGCGACTACGCAGTGGAGTTTGAAGAGTCAGCCAACCTGACCTTCGACATCAGTCGTATCGCCGCAGATAAGCAGGTAAGTTCTTTTACAATCAAGGCGACCAACCAGACCAGGGATTCGGAACAGGAATGGTCCAAGGACTTGCAGGAGAATCGTATTGCGATTTCGTTCGAGTCGAATTTCAGACAGTTTGCGACCTTCCTGAACGCCGTTGAGAGGCATCGTCCCGTGATTTTCGTCGACAAATTCAAGGTGTCGCGTGGAAGACAAGATAATGCCCTGCACCGGGCAGATATGGACCTTTCGATGTTTGTCAGAAAGCGTCCGGAGGGATAAGCGAAATCGGGTGCAGCCGAAAATTCAGAATTGGCCGGTGTTAAATCGACCTTTAGAAATGAGAATAATCGCAATAGCAAATCAGAAGGGCGGATGCGGCAAGACCACCACGGCGGTCAACCTTGCCGCCGCACTTGCACACAAGGGCAAAAAGCTCCTTCTGGTGGACCTCGACCCTCAGGGACACGCAACGCTCGGCGTGGGCTGTGACCCGACGTCATTTGCCAAGACCATTTATCACGCGCTGGTCGATGACTCTGTTCCGATAGCCAGCGTGATTACGCCGAGCAGGACAGAAAACATCGACGTCGCGCCCGGCAATGTCCTGTTGTCGGGAGCGGAACTTGACCTGGCCTCCGCCACCGGCAGGGAATTTAAGCTAAGCGAGCGGCTTAAAACGATAGAAGACCGCTATGACATCTGCGTCATAGATTGTCCTCCTTCGCTGGGCATTCTGACGCTTAACGCCCTTATCGCCAGTACCGATGTGATTGTCCCCGTACAGGTGCACTACTACGCTATGGAGGGGCTTAAACAATTGTTCGAGACCTGCGAAATCGTCCACGAGCACTTTTATCCCTGCACTGTGAAAATCACCGGTTTGCTGCTCACCTTCGTCGAAGACCGCCTGCTTTTCACCAAGCAGATTCAGCACCAGATGCGGGAGTTTTTTGGCGACCTGGTCCTCGATACTGTCATTCACAGGAGCGTCCGGCTGGCTGAAGCGCCGAGCGCCGGCGATGATATTCTGGCCTACGCCCCGAGCAGCAGGGGGGCCGTTGAGTATCTGGCACTGGCCGATGAAGTTCTTTATGGCAAAGCCCATATTCAGGCAACCAAAGACGGGACAGCCGAAACCGGTGCCGATAAAGCAAGCCAGCCGAAGCCAATTCTGCAGATTGCAGACATCGACGAGGCCGGGCTGACTGAGGAGGCAAACAATGCATAAAGGCAAACTGGGACTGCAAAAAGAGATTTCCAAGATTTTCACCGGAGTCCATATTCCCACAAAGGACGCCTCTGAGCCCGATACACATCCGGCAGCAGCAGCACCTGCCAAGTATGTTTCACCGAAGCCAGTTGCGGTTGCCCCGGCCCAGCAGCCCTTCACAATACCCGAACCAAAGGAGCATCCCTCGCCTGCGCCCAAGCCGGCTGTTTACGAGCCGCCGGCGCCTCCCCCTGCGCCTATCAGACAATCACCCAAGCCGCCTCTGCGGACAACACCCTTCTCGAAAATTTGGGAGCAGGCAATGGGCAGGTTGCTTGCCTCGAAACCAGGTGTCAGCACAAGCAGACAAAAAACTATGATTCTGATGGCGCCTGTTCTGGCGGTGGTTTTCATTATCGTTCTTATGCAGGTGCTGCGAACTCCCGCAGGGTCGGCAAAAAAGTTCGCATCCTTCGAGACCGCCGCCGTTTTGAAAGAAGGCAAAATTGACTGGGAGCTGCCGCCGCTTTATCCGGAAACACTCCGTGACCCGATGAGCTTCACTACCACTGTCACTCAGGCCCGAGAGGATACCGGCAGACCTATGGTGAGAGGCATTGTTTACAGCGGGGACAATCCCAGTGCCGTTGTCGGCGACCAAATCGTCTCGGTTGGCGACGTTGTCGATGGGACGACGGTCGTGAAAATTAACCCCGACAGCGTTGAGTTCGCTATTGGGGATAAAAAATGGACGCAGAAAGTAGAGCGTTAAACCGGACAGGAAACAAGAAAATTATGTAGCATTAACTTTGGAAAGGAACAAATATGAAAAGTTCAATCAGGTATTTGCCGGCAATGGTTGTTTTCCTGCTGTTGCCCTGCATCGCTGCACTCGCTCAGGAAGGCAAGCCCGCCACACAGGCGGTGGACGAGCCGAATTCGGCCAGGGTCGAGGTTCTCACAACCCTCGAGCAGCGCATGCAAAAGAAAATCAGCGTGGATTTCAAGGAGACCCCCATTGACGATGTGATAAGGATTATGGCGGAACAGGCCGACGTCGACGTCGTCAAAAGTCCCAAAGTCATCGGCACGGTAACCGCGAAGCTCAGCAACGTCCCGCTTGAGGATGCTCTCAGAAATATTCTTGCCTCGCAGGGCTACGATTATGTGATGAGCAAGAATATAGTCAGGGTGGCGCCGGCGGGGGAAATCACACAGGAAGCTGAGAAGGTAGTCAACAAGATTTACCGCATCACCTATGCCGACATCAAAGAGGTCGAAAAATCTCTAACCAAGTTCATCTCCCAGCGAGGCTCAATATCGACCAACGCCGGCACCAGTAATGTAATCGTCACCGACACCGAAAGCAAAATTAAGGCCATCGACACCTTCATCGAGGAGATAGACCGTATAACTCCGCAGATACTCGTCGAGGCAAGAATCTACGATATTACCAGCAAGGACAAACTAGACCTCGGCGTCGAATGGAACGCAGGAGACAGGACCACCTATTATAGCACCAATGGCACGACAGTCTCTACCCCGACGGCGGCTATGGGCACCAATCCTGAGGGTAAGACCGACCCGTTCTCAACCGGCGTGTTCACCGGCGCAACGGGCAAGACATCGGGCACCGTCGGCGCACTGCGGTTGGGCTGGCTTAAAGATAACATTGACATTGATATGCTCATCAAGGCCCAGCAGAACCTCATCGACGCCAAACTGTTGGCCAATCCGAGAATCCTCGTGCTCGACAACGAGACCGCCAAAATCGAGATTATTTCTGAGATTCCGTATCAGGAGCTTACCGAAACATCCGGTGGCGGCAGCATTGGCTCGACCAGCTTCAAGGACGTTGGCGTGACGCTGAAGGTGACTCCTCACGTGGCCCGCGACGAAAAAATACGGCTCAAGGTTGAGCCGGAATTCAGCGTGCAGAGCAGCACCGTGACGTTCCAGAGCGTCAGCGGAGCGCTCGAGTATCCGCAGCCGGTTGTGGATAAGCGAAAAGCCCAAACCACCCTGCTGGTTGACAATGGCCAGACGGTCGTGCTGGGTGGCCTGCGCAAAAAGGACGTCACAAAGCAAATCAACAAGGTTCCGCTGCTCGGCGACATACCCATTATTTGCTACTTGTTCAGGTTTGAGGGCGAAGACACCGTCAACAGTGAATTGGTCGTGTTTGTGACGCCCTGGATAGCCAAGGATACGTCGCTTTCTGATGCCGAGAAACAGCAATACGAGGTCACCAACTTTCCAGGCCCGAATCCGGACTTGACAAGAGCGGAAAAAAATGCCGGCACCGGCAAAAGGTGACGATTAAATCTGTTAGACGAAGCTTCTGCGACTATGCCCGCCACAGACAGATAGAGGTGAAATAGTCCCGGCAACTGAATCAAATCAGTTCCGGGACTGTTTCTTTGCCGCTAATGGTTTAGCATCGGGTGGAAGAGCATTTATCTCATCGGCGCCAATATCAATGCGTGCGTCGACAACCCGCGTCTTACCGTCGATATCAACCTGGCCTGCGTAATCCTCGTTTGGGTCGCCTGCATTTACGCACGGCGAGTTACGATTGATATGGAAATCGTTGTTGTCGGCTCTAACGAAGCGGGGGTCAGAAGTGATATTTCCGTTGCCCGCGGCGTCGTTCGGGTCTTTTATGCAGCTATAGGAGGTGCTGCAGCCGGAGATGTCGTTGCCATCTCCGTTATCCCAAACGATACAGTTCACAATCGAGACAGTCGCATCATTGGCGCACCTGATTCCGTAATTACGGTTGTTCACTATCGTGTTATTCCGCAAAATGCCTCCTGTATATGGGCCGATGATGGTAATACCCTCGTTGTTGTCGTAGATGAAGTTGCTTCGGGCTATGAGGCCGGCGTAATTGGCAAACATTCCTTCATCGGAGTTGTTCCGGATAATGCAGCTTGTGGCGGTGACGTTGGCAGTGTCACCGACAACGCCTCTGGCATTGCCCGTGATTATGCAGTGTCTTACAGCCGCGTCGCTGCCATTGTCAGAGTGGATGCCGCGAGAGCCGCCGGTGACGGTAAAACCGATGAGGTTGGCGTCTGTCAGCTCAAACAGAACCGTATCCGTTGCTCCGTTGCCGTCAATTACGGTCGCCGCCACCACGTCCCAGTCATTCGGGGCAAGTCCGCGTACTGTGATGTTCTTCCAGCCGATGTAAAGCGGCCCATAGTAGGTCCCCTCGTTGACCTCGACGACGTCGCCATCGGTGCTGGCGATAATGCCCTTCTGGATGGTTTTGAAGGCAGAATCCCACGACAGGCCGTTGGCATTGTTGCTGCCATTGGGGTCGACGTAATATGTTCTTCCGCCGGCGACGCTTGCGCAAAGCACCACTGACAGAGTCATTATGATAATTATGTTTCTGTTTGCCATTTCTGTCTCCTTTCGTACGAATATTATAGTTCCACTATTATACTACTATAAGGTTGATTTTGTAGGTTGTCAATAGGAGGCACGTTATTGGCCGTTTGGGCACGGGATGTGTCCGCCGGAGTTTGCCCGCCGAAGGCGGAACGCGGTAGCGGCACTGCCTGTCAATAACACCTGGCGCGGATAAGTGAATAAGTCGTAAGAGCAGGTGAAGGCATTAATTTTCAGTAGGTGGTAATACCACCTAGCGCAGACAAACAAGTTGATTATAAGAGTCAAGGGCACTGACATTCAGTAGGTGGCAATGCCACCTATCGCAAAATAACGCGAAGGTTTTTGCGCGAGTATATAAGTATATGCGTATATACTTATATACTGCTTTAAGAGTCGAGGGTTTTTAGACACTGATTAACACCCTTCTTCGCTCGTTGAGCTACGCAGGGCAGGCAGATTTACACAGTTTAGGTCAGCCGAGCAGGGCGAGGTTTTGGCGGATGGTTCAAATTTTGGATTTCGTAAAGTGGATAGAGGATAGGGTTCGTAGTCCTTTTGATTAGAACCTATCCCAAAACCTAATGTTAAGTTGTTTTATGAGCCGATTTAAGGTCTATGGACCTTACAAACGAACAATGGCAACGGATTGCAAAGTACATTCCGAAGCCCAAAGC
>Ga0315295_10000143_pt1 | contig 60242 bp, 39 predicted proteins | sample YL17G14_0_MG_FD_204453 | JGI IMG/M metagenome (GOLD analysis project Ga0315295, IMG submission 204453) | Sediment microbial communities from Yellowstone Lake, YNP, Wyoming, USA - YL17G14_0 | ecosystem: Environmental > Aquatic > Freshwater > Lake > Sediment | place: USA: Wyoming | collected... | reverse complement strand
TGTCTATCTCCCACATCTTGCAGTACAAGATCAGCAGATGGCTGACCAGATGGAAGAAGCAATTGATCTTCCTGTTCCTTTTGAGGGACAATTTCTGCATCTTCGGGCCCGTCTCTATCCCCTGTCTGGCGTACTGGCTTTGGATATCGGCCCTCTTCTTGTTGTAGTATTGGTTCATGGACTTGACTGGCCCGCCCTTGAACAATCGGCGGAGCGCCGATGTTGTTCACGGTAGCTAGCAGGTTTTCAAGTCCTGGGTCTATTCCGAGCGCCCTGCACGGCTTTGCCAGTTCCTTGGGGTCGTTCGCTATCTCGCCTTCGATGGGTCTCTCATTCTCTTGCTCCCTTTTTTCCTTCACCTCCTTGTCGTAGGTGATCTCCAGATTGTAACCCACACCTTTCGGTATGATCCTCGCGCCTGTGACCTTCGTACCTTTCGGTAGTCTCGTCTTTACCTCCAATCCGATTGCCTTAGGTAGTTTGAATAATCCATTCTTCAGCCTGGCCTGCTGGTTCGAAAAGACCAAGATGAACTCCCCGTCCTTCTTCTTGTACTTTGGGAGCCTCGGCATAGCGAGATACTTCTCGGGATTTACCTTGTAGTCCTCCATGGCCATACGATAAGCTTTCCAACACGCATCCACGGTCCGTAGTGTCTGCTGGGCGGTCTGAGCCGGAAGCCCTTTGTAGTTCGGGGAGTTTTTCAGAGCCGTCCAAAGTTCGTAATATCGGACCCATCTGCCGGTCGCGAACATCTCCTGGCGGACCTTGTAGTTGGCCTCGTTGAAAAGATTTTTTGAGAGGTGACAGAGATATCCGAGACCCTTATCGGGGCCCAGCCAAATGCTCTCGGTCCTGGGGACTTCCATGAGTATATCTTCTGGCCATAGGAGGCATATATCCCTTGAGGGGAGGGTCCAGTGAAAGTGAAAGTATTCGTATTTTTTCTCCGTCGATAAAAAGGAGTAGTTTCACTCAAAAGTGAAAGTAATCCCAAACAATAGGCTTTCGTCAAAAGAATAAAGTACTGCTTTAAATGTATGCTAAACAAATACGTCCTGCATATAAAAAATAATAGAGGTCCCTCGGTCGCCCGAGGCCCCGAACGGGACGGGCGAGGGTTGATTGTGTCATCGTGATTCACCGGGCATTCGAGTGAGTGTTTATACTTGACCTATTTCGGGGGGAAAAAGGATTTATCCCTCAGCCGCATTGTGACCATCATGGAATGCCCGAGCAATATCGAGACCACATGCCCCAAGTGCGAGGAGGAGACCATGCACATGGTCCTCCGGGGCAAGCTCGGCAAGGGCAAGGGCTCTAACTTGGTATTCGATGCGACAGTGAAGTGCACCGTGTGCAACGAGGTCCACCATGTCTGCATCCGGCAGAGGAAGCCTGTCGAGGTCCCGGTCATCATCAGCGACGGGGACAGGTCCGAGCGCATCAAGCTCGAGCTGCCCGGTGATGCCGAGGTCCTTGTGGACGACGAGATCGAGCTCGATGAGATACTTGTCAAGGTCACATCCATCGAGGTCGGCGGCAGGCGCGTCAATGGCGCCATGGCCTCGGAGATAGGGACCGTCTGGACGAAAAGGTTCGATACCATACCGATCAAGGTCAATCTCTATGAAGGCCGTCAGACACAGCCCGAGATAATCCCAAGTGGCCCTGATCAAGAGTTCAAGGTCGGTGACATGATCAATGTCAAGGGCAGACCCGCGGTCATTGAGACGATAAAGACGGAGGACATGGTGGTCCGCAAGGGGACCGTCCAGGCCCGTGACATCCAGAGGATATATGCACGCCTTGTAAGCACTGCGCGGCAAAGGCCGGAGTACCACCGACCACGACGCTCCCGCAGCCACCGTTAAAGACTAAATATTTAAACGGCATTCTCCCATTCCACAAGGCCAATTCCCAAAAGGTGTTCCACATGCCCAGCATCAAAGCGTTCACAGTAAAGGACATAATGAAGGAGACAGACCTGGTCGCGACCCAGGACCAAAGGATCTCTGAGATCCTTGGAAAGATGAAGAAGGAGCACATCCATGAGATGCCAGTCGTCGAGAAGGGCAGGGTCATGGGAATCATAGACCTCGACAAGCTCCTGAAGTCGAGGCGCGTGCCGCTCACTTCGGAGGTCAAGCATGTCATGGTCCCGAACCCGGAGATCTCGCCCGGGGACTCGCTCCCGACGGTCGCTAGGATCATGATAACGAGCGACCTGAAGGCTCTGCCGGTCTGCGAAAAGGGCAGGCTCGTCGGCATAGTTACTAGGTACGCACTTATCTCCAAGATCTCAACCATCGACGAGTTCAAGGAGATATCTCCCTCGGACGTCATGACCCCCGATGTCAAGTTCGTCAATGAAACGGATTCCGCAGACCTTGCGCGGCGAATGATGTTCGACCTGGACGAACGGGCGGTCCCGGTAGTGGGCAAGAACGGCCTTGTTACGGGAATGGTCGAGATATTCTCTCTCATGCACCTCATGGAGATGGGCGATGCGACGAAGATGTCCAAGGACAAACAGATCAGGGGACGGAAGAAGGGGGCCTCCGGTGGAGGGGCCCTGGTCAGGGACATCATGAAGGGGATCACCGTGGCCCTCGGCAAGAAGTCCTCGATGAAGGAGATCACTGATCTGATGGGCAGGACTGGCTCCACGACCGTCGTCATAACCGACAAGGAGATCCCCATTGGGATCATCACCCAGTGGGACCTGCTCAGCGCCATTGCGGCACTGGAGGAGAAGGAGGGCGTCCAGGTCCAAATAACCGGCCTCGACCACCAGGACGCGGGCGCCTTCGATGGCATGTACGGCATGGTTCAGAAGTTCGTCGAGAAGATCCATAAGAACGTCCAGCCCACCATGCTTCATATCCATGGCGTGGAGCACATGAAAGGCGACGAGCCCGTCCGCTACGATGTGAGCCTAAGGCTCGTGACCCGAAGGACCTCATACTCAGTGCGCAAGGAAAGTTATCACCTTTTCGATGCGCTCGATGACTGCCTCTTCGCAATCGAGCACCAGATATCGAGGGAATCAAGCATCGAGAAGTCAGACCGCTGGAAGAAGTAGGCCTCGGATCCAGGTCCTTTAGCGCTCCGTTGCTTTTTCAATTTCACATATCCCAATTTGGGATTTTTTATAATTATTCCTCTTATAAAGATTTAATAAGAATTAAATAGATATAGGGTTCCGAACAGGAACATGAATAAAACATTTTCGAAAGCCAAAAAAAAGGTCCGGAGGGAGAAGAAATGATCAAGGCCATCGTCGATGCCGACCTTCTGAGGAAGGTCTGCACGGAACGCGGGGTCAAGCCCGATCTGATTCGGGACATGGTCTCCGTTGAACGGAACCTGACGAGCAAGAAGGAGCGGGGCGACGAGCTAAGGAAGATGCTCGAGACCGCGGCGCAGGAGGAGTTCTCCAAATAGGTATGGAGGGAACGAGATGTTGCTGAGAATGATACAGATGGAGAACTTCAAGATATTCTACGGTAAGAACAAGCTCGACTTCATCGATGGTGACAACAACGTCGTGGTCATCCAGGGTGACAACGGCCACGGCAAGACCACCATCATGGAATCCATCTTCTGGGCCCTGTACGGCAAGGAAAAGAAGCACGACAAGCTCATCAACCCGACCTACTCGAAGATGATCAACAACATGGCCCAGGAGAAGGGCGAGAACCTCTGCGCCGTCACACTGAACTTCGACCACGATGGAAAGCACTACCTGTTGCAGAGGACCGTCAGCACGAAGAGGAAGAACCCGAGCAAGAACTCCGACTTCACCGAGATGGTCAAGCTCAGGATAAACGGCCGGGAGGAGACGGACATCGACGGCGTCATCGCGGAGATATTCCCCGAGGACATCGCCACCTTCTTCTTCTTTGACGGCGAGACCATAAGCAGGTACGCCGAGACATACACCTCCAACAAGGAGACCATCGAGAAGGCCCTGGGATTGCCCTACCTGAAGAGGGCCCACGAGGATGCCGAGAAGATAAAGAAGGACGTCGAGAAGGACCTGAGGGGCGTCAAGATCTCGCCTTCGATAGAGAAGCTCGAGAAGGAGATCGAGACCCAGGACAAGAAGCGCGAGGACAAAGCCAAGATGCTCGGCATCACCGAGAAGATGGTGGTGAACCTCAACACAGAAAGGGACAAGCTTCAGAAGGCCCTGGACGAGTTCGATGAGCTCAAGGCCATCCAGGACAGGATAAACGACCTGGAGGAGTTCGGCCAAGAGCTAGATAAGGAGGAGGAGGTCCACGGGCAGGGCGAGGCCACATTCATCTCTGCCATACCATCGCTCATCGTGCGCGGGGCCCTGAAGACGGCCGTCGAGGAAATAGGGAACGTGAAGGAGCAGTCCATCACTGACAGGATAAACCAGGGCCGAATCATGGACCAGAAGGAGTTCCTGGAACACCTAATCACGACGGGCTACTGCCTTTGCGGCTCGGAGTTCACCGGGGACAGCCTCGAGAGGCTCAAGTCCATGACGGACGCGCTCAAGGTCCAGCTGGACCAGATACGACCGGTCCAGACGGACCGGTTCGCCTGGACCCAGGGGGACATCGCTGATGCGATGTTCCGGGTGAAGAGCCTGGAGTCCGAGATGGTCAACCTTCCCAAGCTCGAGGCCAAGCGGGACTATATCGACGACAACAGGAAACGCATCACGAAGGCCATGGAGCACGAGCGCGAGAACCTGTCGGCCCATTCCGCGGCCAACGCCCGAGAGAAGGAGGTCTTCGACAGGCTCAACAAGATGACCCAGGACCGGGCCGTCTACATGTCCAAGCGCGACGAGCTAAAGGACGAGCTCGAGGCCATCGAGAGGGGACAGCTCGACTCGGAGAACCAGCTAAGGAAGGAGCTCGAGATGCAGAACCAGGACACGCTCAAGCTTTCTAGGGAGATAGACCTGATCGACCGCGTCCTGAACTCCTTCTCGGACATCATCGAGAGGTCCGCGGAGATCAAGAGGCGGAAGATCGAGGAGAAGGGCAGCAAGATATTCCATGAGATAACCAACAAGCCCCAGGAGTTCGTTGGCCTGGACATAGACAAGGAGACCTTCGAGGTCCAGGTCCGTGGGGCCGACGGCAACACCGTGAACACGAAGAGGCTCTCGGACGGCGAGAAGCACGTGGTGGCCCTGAGCTTCCTAGGGGGCATAAAGGAATCCACGAGCGAAGGCACGCTCATAATGGACTCGCCCTTCGGCAGACTGGACCAGACGCACAAGTCCAGGCTCATCGACAGGATCGGCGACCTGGGCCAGCAGGTGGTCCTGCTGGTCACCGACGAGGACCTGAACAAGGACGAGGTCGAGAACATGAAGAACGTACAATCCAGGTACCTGCTCGTGCACGACCAGGCCCAGAAGGTCTCACGGATAGTCCCTATCTCAGGCGCGGCCCTATCGCCGAACGCACCGAAACCGGCCGAGGTCATGAACGACCCGCACCTGGAGCACCTGATGACGCTCATGATGCCCGAGAACGACGAGGGCAAGACGGACGGTGGCCCCACACCGCCGCCCACGACCGACAATTCCAACAAGGGAGGTGCCTGAGATGAGCGAGGTTTTCAACCTGTCCATCGGGACCATGAAGGCCATCGACAAGCTCTACGACGACAGGGTCGTGGACTCCAAGGAGATGTTCGTCGAGCTTGGCATCGCCATCGGCATGGCCAAAGGCAAGAAGGAGAAGGTGGAGGACCCCAAGCCGTTCCACACCCTCGAAGAGGTCGACAAGGGCCACGTCTACAGCATCATCGCGAGCACGCGGAACCTGGAGCTCATCACTGAGGAACAGGTCACCCGCGAGCTGGAGATGTACGCCGAGGCAGGCATCAAGGAGCTCATAGAGAACGCCATCAAGGACAACAAGCTGAACTATTATCAGGTCCTGAAGAAGTATTCCGAGGCTTGATATCTGGTCCCTGGACCCGAACAATGGCCGGCCTCAAATGGTCGGCCATCCTATTCCTTTCTACAATGAGCTAGGTAGACGAAATTTAAATATAATGGAAACCCCCTATCCGCCTTCGCTAGGCCCCTTTCCCTCTGGACAGGGCTGGAATCCTAGCAAAATAGGTGGGAAATAGCGACGAAAGATGAGGCCCGACCTTTGTATAACGGGACCTCAAGGGAGGGACGGTTGCAATGTTCGATGCCAAGATAAAGGCTGACACGCTTCGAGAGATAATCGGGGTCGTATCGACCCTTGTAGAAGAGATTAAGCTCAACATCGACTCCGATGGGCTGTCCCTGAGGGCGGTCGACCCGGCCCATGTGGCCATGGTGGACCTTTCCCTGAAGGCCGGGGCCTTCGAGTCGCTCAAGGCCGACAAGTGCGAGCTCGGGATCGACATCGACAAGCTCAAGGAGGTCCTGAAGCTGGCCAAGGTCGGCGACATCATGTCCATGAGGCACGACGAGGACAAGAACCGACTGGTCATAACCGTCGAGAACATCACACGCAGGATGTCCCTCGTGGATACAACAGGCATGTCGGACCCCAAGCTCCCGAACCTGAACCTATCGGCGAAGGTCAAGCTGAAGACCACGGAGCTGAGCCAGGGCATACGGGCCTCGGAGTCCGTTTCGGACCACATCGCGATACAGGTCTCACCCGAGGGGTTCGAGCTGAAGTCAGAGGGCGACACGGACAGCGTGGAGCTGAAGCTCTCCAAGGATATGCTGGAGGAGCTCGAGACCAAGGAGGTCATCAAGAGCCTCTACTCGCTCGAGTACTTCTCGAACATGATCCGGTCCGTCGGGGCCACCGACTTCGTGACCATGTTCCTGGGTAACAACTACCCGATAAGGATAGAGTTCGACATAGCAGGCACGGAGGGACACGTCGTCTACCTCCTTGCCCCGAGGCTCGAGAACGGGTAAAGAAATCGATCACTGGATCAGGGGAAAGGCGGCCGGGAGGCCCATACCCCCCGACAAGCGTCGTGTTCTGATGGGCCTTTCCTTTCGACATTGCTGTATCCATCTCATTGACGCGTTGGGGGGACATGCCCATGGCCAAGAAGAAGTTGATTAAGAAGGTCGACGGCAAGGACGACAAGGCCACCAGCAAGGCCACCGAAGTGGGCACAGATCCTGAGGAGTTCACGGTCCTGGACATGGAGCCCGTGGAGGAGGAACACAAGCCGGCCCCAGGGCCGGTGCCCCAGCCAGAGCCCGCCGGACCACCCGCAGATGTCGTCGAGATGGAGGACATCGAGGAGCCGGCCAAGCCAAAGCCTCCTGTTATAAAGGAACCTCCCAATGTCAGCATCCGGGACGTCTCCAATGAGGGCGTGGGCGCCAAGGACCTGGAGATACTGGGCGCGGGAGAGGGACCCGAGGAGGAAAGGCCCGCCCCACCGCCCCCTGGACCCTCACAATATACTACAGGACCAAGGATCGGTCCCATCGAGGCCCAGCAGGGCCGATCGGAACAACCGTCCGCGGAGAAGGGCCCCCCTGACGAATGGGAGGATGCCCAGGGCCCGGACGAGGGACCGCCGGAGAAGGCACCGGAGACCCCATCGGAGGAGGAGATACCGGAGCTCCTGGACCTCCAGAAGAGGGAACAGCGGGTCACCATGCGGGAGGAGGAGGTCCGGATGAAGGAGGAGAGCCTGGCCCGGAAGCTCGACGAGATCACCATGAAGATCAAGGAGCTCGACGAGGAGGTCAAGGAGAAGATACGCCTCGAGTACCGGATCAAGAGGAGGGACGACGAGCTCCAGACCAAGATGGAACGGCTGAACGCCTGGGAGCAGGACCTGCGCGACCGGCTTCGGAGGTTCTCGGAGTACGAGAAGCATCTGAAGGCCCAGGCCGAGGACCTCATAAAGCGCAACCAGGAGATCAAGACCAACGAGGAGAGGCACCACAGGGACCTCATGCAGTTCGAGAAGCAGAGGGACGAGTTCGAGAACTGGAGGCGCGACCAGGTGGGCATAGAGCACAGGCTCAAGCTCATGGAGCAGGACCTGGAGAAGGACAGGGCGGCCATCGCGGCGAAGGAGGACGAGGTCCAGAGGTCCATCGACGACATCAAGCGCCAGGAGATGGAGATCCGGTCCAAGGGAGGGGACCTTTCGTTGAAGTCCGAGAGGCTGGACGAGCTCAGGAAGCAGGAACAGGACCTCCAGGCCAAGGCGGACAAGCTGAGGGCCCAAGAGACCGGCCTCAAAGAAGACCAGGATCGGCTCGTGAAGGAGGGCGAGGAACTGAACCAGCGCCGGGACGAGCTCAGCAGGATCGCCGAGGCCTTGAAGAGGAAGGAGGACGAGCTCAAGGACTTCGAGACCATGCTCAACGACCAGGACAAAACGCCGGCCACGGCACCGACAGTTCAGAGCGGGCCCGTGGCGGTGCCCCTCAATGAGCCAAAAGGGGACATCTCGATAGGAGGGCCCGCATGGGCCTCGACGCCAGGGTCGACCCCGGACAGGCCCGCCTGGGAGACGGGAGCTGAACATGGCACCGACGAGGTGCTGATGGTCGACGAGGAACCTCCGGTTGTCAGGCCACCGCCGAAGCCCCAACCTGCGAGGCCTCCGCAGCTCCCGGCACCAGGCATGACGCCGCCTCCCAAGCCGGTCGTGGCGCCGCCGAGGCCCGATGCCAAGCCCCTCAAGAAGATAAGATGCACATCATGCAAGGCCATCATCCCGATATTCACGGAAGAGAGGCCGCTGGACATCCAGTGCCCGAGCTGCGGGAAGAGGGGCCGCCTGCTGAAGTGACCGCGTTATCTTTGACATCGCCGGAGGAGTGGGTGCTTGAACATCGGGATACTGTCGCGGGATAGGAACCTCTACACGGTCCGCCGCCTCCGCGATGCGGCCCACGAGCTGGGCCACAGGGCCGTCTTCCTCAACCTTCTGAAGTGCGCCCTCTATTCCGAGACCGACCGGCTGGCGGTGTACTACGGCGGCAAGAAGCTCGCGAAGCTCGACGTCATTTTACCAAGGATCGGGGCCAACGTCACGAACTACGGCCTCGCCGTCGTCAGGCACTTCGAGGAGATGGGGACGCCGGTCGTGAACTCCTCGAGGTCCATTTTGCTCTCAAGGGACAAGTTCTCGACCATGCAGCTCTTCGCCAGGCGGGGGATACCGATACCCAAGACCCTGCTTTTACGGACCGCGGATGGCATCGAGCGCCACATCCAGCTCGTCAACGGGACCCCCTGCATACTCAAGACCACCATGGGGACCCAGGGCATAGGCGTCATGCTCGCCGAGAGCACCGAGGCGGCGCAGTCCATACTCGAGACGGTCTGGGGCCTGTCGGACCGCGAGATGCAGCTCCAGGCCTTCGTTGGCGAGACCAAGGGCAAGGACCTGAGGGCCCTCGTGGTCGGCGACGAGGTCGTTGCGGCCATGGAGCGTGTCTCCACGGCGGACTTCAGGTCGAACATACATCGCGGCGCCATGGGCCGGCTGGTCCACCTCGATGACGAGCAGTACGAAGTAGCCATCAGGGCGGCCCGGGCCCTCGGCCTGAACCTGACCGGCATCGACATGATCGTGACCAAGGACGGGCCCGTGGTGCTCGAGGCCAACTCCTCACCGGGTTTCGAGGGACTTGAGGCGGCCACCGAGAAGGACATCGCTATCTCTATAGTCAGGTTCGTGATCGAATATGCCGAAAGACGAAGCACGAGCTGAGGCCAAGGACGCGCCGGAGGCACGGAACGAGGCCCGCGGCGAGTCCAAGACCCGGACGATCAAGATCGGCGACACCGATACCGTGGCCCCGGGCGAGTTCAAGCACATAACCTTCAAGATCTCAGAATCATCGACGGGTCGGCCCATCCAGACGCCTATCCTCGTGGCCAACAGCAAGGAGCCGGGCCCGGCGCTCTTCCTTGTCGCAGGCATCCATGGCAACGAGCTCAACGGCGTGGGGGCCGTCAGGGAGCTCATCGACCAGCTCGATCTGTCGACGATGAGGGGAGCCCTGGTCTGCCTGCCCGTGGTCAACGTGCCCGGCTTCCTGATAGGCTCGCGGACGCTGCCCAACGGCGAGGACATAAACCGGCTCTTCCCAGGCAACAAGGACGGCTCCCCGGGCGAGCGGATCGCGGACATGCTGCTGCAGATACTGTCCCAGTGCGACTACGGCATCACATTCCATACGGCCGTCGATAACTGGTTCAACATGGTGCACGCGAGGTGCGACGTCTCAGAGGCGGAGAACCGGCGCCTGGCCCGGGCCCTGGGGACCGAGGTCATCATAAACGAGGTGGGCCTCGAAGGGATGCTCAGGAGGGCGGCCAACGACATAGGGATACCATGCGTCCTGGTCGAGGCCGGTGAGCCCAACGCATTCGACAGGACCGTCATAGACGAGGTCGTGACATGCGCAAGGAGCGCCATGGTGGACCTGGGGATGCTCAAGGGCGAGATCAAGGAGCCCATCTTCAGGGTCATCATCAAGAAGACCGAGATCATCCGGTCGGACCACGGAGGCATCATAGACATGAAGGTGGTGCCGCACCAGCTGATATACGAGGGCGATCCCCTCTTTGCTATAACGAACCCGTTCGGGAAGGAACGGGACATGCATAAGGCGCCCTTCACGGGCATGGTCCTCGGCGTGAGGACGAGACCTATCGCGGGCCCGGGCACGCCCGTGGTCCTCCTGCTGAAGCTCGACAAAACGCTTTCCAAGATCGAGGATAAGTTAAAGGAGACCTGGCGGGCCAAGGCGGCGGAGGTCGCCGTGCCTGTCGTTTCCAGGCCCCAGGAGCCTATCCTCGAGCTCGAGATAAAGAGCGACAAGCGGGGGATGGATGACGAGGAAGGTGCATGAGCGGAGGGGACGAGAGGATGGGCGAGCAGAAGGACAAGGACGGGAAGGAGCCTGACAAGGAAGGGCCACCGCCCCCGATATCGTCGGGAGGGCCGATTCAGGAGGAGGAGCGTGTGGGCATGTCCTCTCCGGACCTGCTTCCGCCCTCGGATCAACCCAAGGTGGAGCGGACCATCATAATCGGGAACATGACCGTTTCCCAAGGGACCACCTCCCACCTGAAGGTGAAGATCAGCGAGAGCTACACCTCGCAGCCGGTCCACATCCCGATATCGGTCATCAACGGCGCACATCCAGGGCCGACGGTCTTCATTTCCGCGGCCCTGCACGGTGACGAGCTCAACGGCGTCGAGGTCGTCAGGAGATTGATATACGAGGTGGACCTGGCACAGCTGCACGGGGCCCTGGTGCTGGTACCGGTCGTCAACGTCCTGGGCTTCGAGAGCTCGACGAGGTACCTGCCCGACAGGCGCGACCTGAACCGGGTCTTCCCGGGGAACCCGACGGGGCCTGGGGCCGAGCGCATAGCCGACAAGATATACAACATCGCCTTGAGCTGCAATTACACGATCGATCTTCACACGGCCGCCGTCGGGCGGTTCAACATGCCGCACGTGCGGGCAGACATGACGAACGCTGAAGCCCGCAGGATGGCCAAGGCCTTCGGGACCGAGATAATCATGGACAACACCGGGGTCAAGCATTCCTTGAGGTACAATCTTACCGAGAACAAGGTCCCGAGCATATTGCTCGAAGCGGGGCAGAGCAACAGGTTCGAGCCGGCCATGGTCCAGGTGGGGCTGCAGGGGGTCCTGAACGTCCTTTACGAGTTCGGCATGCTCAAGGGCGAGAAGAAGGAGCCCCTCTTCAGGGTCATTGTCAAGACCACTGAATGGGTCCGGGTCGAACGCGGGGGCCTGCTGGACCTGAGGATCAAGCCTAGGACGATCGTGAACGAGGGCGACATTGTGGCATTCGTCGAGAACCCCTTCGGCAAGGAGCGTGAGATCGTGAAGGCGCCCTTTGCGGGCATGGTCGTGGGCGTGGCCACGAACCCACTTGTGTTCCCGGGAGGGCCCGTATGCCACCTGGTGAAGATCGACAAGGCCCTTGACAAGGTAAAGGCGGTGCTGGCCGCGTCCGAGGGTGCAGTGCCCGTACAACCGGCCCACCCGGCAAAGGACAAGACCGAAGGGAAGGTCGGCCAGCCATCGGGCGAATGATTCATTGTCCTAGAACTGGGCATTGTCCGGCAGGGTCTGGCCCTTTAGGACCTTCCCGGGGCCGACGACCGTACCACTGCCGACGATGGTATCCTCTAGAACGGCCCCGGGCGACACGGTCGCGCCTTCAAGGACGATGCTTCTCATGAGCGTGGCCTCCTCGACGATGGCCTTCTCGTAAATGGCCACCGTGTCGAGGACGCATCTCCCCCCGACCTTCGCATGATGCCCGAGATAGCAGGGCCCCTTAACCTTCGTGGCCCTAGATATCAGGGCATCGTCCTCGACCATGCTCGGCGAACCGAACCTGACGCCCCTGACGGTCCTCCTTTTCCCTTCACGGCCTATGACCTTGAAGTTCGCCTCGAGGAGGTCCGAGGGCCTGCCGATGTCCATCCACAGGCCTTTTATCGGCCTCCCGAACAGCCTTCCGGGATGCTTCTCGAGCACCTGCGGGAAGGTGTTCTTCGAGAAGTCGAACAAGGTGTCCTTCGGGACCAGTTCAAGGACCTCGGGTTCGAGGACATAGATGCCTGCATTTATCAGGTCCGAGAAGACCTCTTCGGGTCTGGGCTTCTCCTTGAACTTGACGATCCTTCCGGCCTTGTCCAGACCGACGATGCCGAACTGGGATGGCTCCTTGCCCTTCGTGAGGGCCATGGTCGCCATGGCCTTCTTCTTCTTGTGGTACTCGACGATTGTCTTGATGTTGACATCTGCTAGGACATCCCCGCTCGCGACGACAAATGTGCCGTCGAGCTCCCCCTCGACCTTCTTCACAGCGCCCGCTGTCCCCAACGGGACCTCCTCGAACGAGTACTGTATCGAAGCCCCGTACCGGCCCCCATCGCCGAGGGCCTCCTTGACCATGTTGGCCCTGTAGCCCGCTGTGAGGATCTGTTCCTTCAGACCAGCCTTCACGAGCGAGCGGATTGTATACTCTATGCAGGGCCTGCCCGCGACGGGCATCAACGGCTTAGGTCTGTTCTCGGTAAGGGGTCTTAGCCTGGTCCCCTCGCCGCCAGCCAGTATGACGACCTTCATCGATGTTCCCCGATGTTCTTGATGGGTGAACGAATATCTCCCGTTATATTCTTTATTGTGGGAAAAGGAAGGATTTAATATCGCCCCTGTGTTCCCATTCTTGAGGACGATGTTCGAGGACTACGAGTTCGACCTTGAGCGGGTCGTAAGATGGGTCAAGAAGGGTCGCTACAGGACGGTCGGCCTCCAGATGCCCGAAGGCTTGAAGATCAGGCATAGGGCCCTTGCTGCGGCCATCGAGAAGGCCACGGGGGCCCTGACCGTGTTCGTCACCGACCCATGCTACGGGGCCTGCGACCTGGCGGACGAAACCATGGCGTCCCTCGGTATCGACGCCCTGGTCCATCTCGGGCACTCGCCGCTGGCAGGTAGACCGAAGGTCCCAACGCTGTTCGAACCGTTGCACAGCAAGGTGCCCATCGACGGCGTTGTCAAGAAGGCCGTTCCCTTTCTGACATCCCCAGTGGGGCTTCTCACAACGGTCCAGCACCTGAAGGCCTTGGACGGCGCGACCAAGGTCCTGAGGGCGGCCGGGCTCGCGGTCCACAGGTCACCTGGCACCAGGGCAAAGGGCCAAGGCCAGGTTCTCGGCTGCAGCTATAGCGCCCTTCATTCCATCGAGGACAAGGTCGGGTCCTTCCTGTTCATAGGCGGGGGCCACTTCCATCCGCTCGGGGCCGCCCTGTCGACGAAGAAGAAGGTCGTCGCAGCGGACCCGTTCACGGGGACCGTCGAGGATATGGGCAAGGAGCGGGAGAAGGTCCTTCGCAGGAGGCACGGCCTCATATCCAAGGCCCGCGACGCGCACAGTTACCTGATAATCGTGGGGACGAAGTCAGGCCAGCGCAGGTTGGCCCTGGCGAGGCATCTGCGCAGGCTTCTTCTCGAGCGGAAGAAGGCGGTCCAGATAATAGCGGTTCAGGTCATAACGCCCGAGAACCTCATGGGCATCGATGCGGAGATATTCGTGTCGACGGCATGCCCACGAGTGGCCCTGGACGACAGTATGAGGTTCGATAGGCCCATCATCACCCCGCCGGAGCTGGAGATCGCGCTCGAGCTCAGGTCATGGGATGATTATATCCTGGACGAGTTCTAAGCAAGCAAAATATTTTAACCGGTCCGAAAACACGATGGTTAATACAATTCTCGAAGCGGAGTCCCTCGCCGTTCCCAACTTTGGGGCCTTTTTTGGCCTCCCTTTTTCTTATTTTTATTTTTTTCTTTTATTATATTTTCTGAGGTCCTACGCAATTCCTACTAGATGAAATTAAAGTGATCATTTTACTTCATTGATGAAAATGCGTATCAATTCCATGAGATTTCTCTATTGAACTCTACGACCATATATTAGAGACTTTTATATTACCTATTCCACATTACCATTCCTGATTGGGTCTACATGCAACTTACCGAACCAGAGGTCAAGGATTTCTTCAATCTCATCAATGGTTTAATGCTCTATGCCAATAGGCAGCTGAATATCCATCCAAGGATAAAGAGCGTAAAGGCTTTGGTGACCGCTGGGGCCGGTCCCCAAGCGGATCTGTGCAAGGTCATTTATGACGATCCCACAATCATCGCGGGATATGCAGATGCCAACCCCGATGGGCTCACACCTGCCGATCTGGCTACTGTCAGATCATGGAGGTTCTTTATACGCGGTAAGTTCCTTGTTTATTGTTATACGATGGATCACACGGTATTTATTCACTTGGAAGGTGGAGACCCGCCAAAGGCCTACGGGGTCCTCTCCCTCAATACACCCTTGCCCAAGTTGCTCGGACCGGATCTCCCCACGATGGTTGACACCACATTATTGCCATTCCGGTCCCGCATCGTCCATGACGGTTTAATCGCATCATACCAGATCTCCTTCGGAAAAGGTCTGAGAGCAATTGCAGATGGCTGGTATGAACAGGCAATCCGTGCCGGGGGGCCTATCACAGACCTCTTTGGGGAGAGATCCTACGGGATAAACAACGAGACGGGCCCAGCCCAGCAGCTCAGAGATAGTGAGACGCCCATCCCGATCGAGAGAGAGGCTAAAGAAGACCTCGACTTGGAAGCCCTCAACGATGTGCTGAAACAGGCGACCGATGCCCACAATAGGGGCTCAATCGACGATTTCGAAGGTCTATGCCCCGAGGAGATGCATTGGCTGTTGAACGCTCCCTTCGATCCGAAGAGGTCCCCTATGCAGCGGGTCAAAGATATCCCTGAGGAACTTATCAAAGGGATGAAGTTTCCAGAGGATATGACGCAATATCTCCTGATAGTAAAGGAGGAGGCCCCTATGAAGCTTACAGCGACCGGGGCTCTTACTAGGGCCTTCTGCAAGAGGCTTTGCGACAAGGGACTAGACGAACGTGGCCTAGATTGGTTCAAGGAGAATCCACTCATGAGGGAGGATGATTCCTATTACATCACCCTCCTTGACACATTTTCCCGGGGCATGGGCTTTACGAAGCAGCTGGGCCCACGCCTTTCCTTGACGCGCGAGGGGAGTGCCCTTCTTAAGGCCTCGCCGTCGGAACGGTTTCTGGCGATATTCAATCTATACGCCCAGAAGTATGATTGGGATTACGGGGACCGGTATCCAGCTTCCCGGATCATCCAGCAGGGGTTCGGCTTTTCGCTTTATCTCTTGTCGCTATATGGTCGCGAGCCCCATGATGACCACTTATATTCCGAGCGGTTTCTCAACGCATTCCCGATGGTTTTAAATGATTTCGAGGAGGGTACATATTATACAAATGAGATGCAATATCATGACACATATTCATTAAGGACGGTTACAAGGTTCATGGTGCGCTTTGGCCTTGCTGAAGATATTAATAAGACAAAGGTTAAAAGATCGAAGGTAATCATTCGTAAGACACAATTATTCGATGCCTTGGTTCGATGGAGAGGGAACCACAAATAAGGACTTTTAATGCGGTGATATAATTGCTTGTTACCCTGGTATTACTTCCGTTTCGGCCGGCGATTCTGGGGACTTTTAGGTTGACATTTGTAGACGCACACATTCAAGGCCAGGGTCACCGACAAGCACGGCCTGAGCGACGAGCAGACGATCACGGTGACCGTTGCGAAGAGGTCGGCCGTTGTATCAGGGTCCAACCTGTTGCTCATGGTGCTGGTCCTCGTCATCATCCTGGCGGTCATGCTCGCTGTCATGATCGATCTCCTCAGGCGGAAGAGGAAGAGACCGGAGGAGGCGCCCCAGGAGGAGGACATGCCCGAGAACGAGCCGGCGGAGAGCCCCGAAGAGGACGGGCAGGAGCCCGAAGCGGACGGAACGGAGGAGGAGATTCAGGAATTATAGTCCCACAATAAGAGATCGATCGTGGAATGGGAAGCGGGCTCTATGGGATCGCGCTCCATATACAGAATTTATTTATATTTAATAAACCAATTAGATACTGTACAATATTATAATCTATTTACGAGTGAGCATATGACATCAAGTGGTACCATTCAAACCATTGCGATTTGCATATTAATAATTGGTACTTTATTAATTTATCCTATCGACGGTAATACTTTGAAATATCCAATGCGAACGAACCTTAAAAATTCAGATGCTTCCTTCGTCGGGGAACAAGCATGGGAGCTATCAGGATATTCTGTAGCAAATGTAGGAGATGTCAATGGCGATGGTTTTGCGGATATTCTTATTGGGGCTCCTTCTGCGAATAATTATGCGGGTAAAGCATATCTCATTTTTGGCAGTGCTTCGGGATGGAAAAATGATATTTCATTATCATTTGCGAATGCTTCTTTTCTCGGTGAGCATCAGGATGATGAAGCGGGTTGGACTGTGGCAGGAGCAGGTGATGTAAATGGTGATGGCTACAAAGATATTCTGATTGGTGCACCACAGAATAGCGACCCATGGTCCTATTCAGGTAAAGCTTACCTCATATTCGGTAAATCTTCTGGTTGGGCTCGCGATACTAGTCTATCTAAGGCGGACGCCTCATTCAAGGGTTTAACGTGGGATCAAGAAATAGGATATATTCTTGCAGGTGCAGGCGATGTAAATGGTGATGGAAATGATGATATTTTAATGAGCGCATATAAGAATTCTACAGGTAATCCACATGTTGGGCAGACGTACCTGATTTTTGGCAAACAGTTCGGTTGGGCTAAAAATACTCTTGTTACCAAGGCAGATGCTTCTTTTATCGGTGAACTAGCAAACGATTACTCAGGATCAACTGCTGGAGCAGGTGATGTCAATGATGATGGCTATGATGACATACTAATTGGGGCAGGAAGAAATCCACAAGGTGGGACCAACGCTGGCAAAACATATCTGATCTTCGGAAAACCCTCGGGTTGGACTATGGGTATAAATCTAGCAAATGCAAATGCCACATTTATCGGTGAACATGCAAATGATGAGTCTGGATATGGGATAGGTGCGGGAGATGTCGATGGTGATGGGATTGATGATTTTTTGATCAGTGCACCAGGTAATAGTTATGGAGGAATTAATGCTGGTCAAATCTATTTGTTTTTTGGTAAAACTTCAGGATGGAAAAAAGATGTTAGTCTTATAAATGCAAATGCATCTTTTATTGGTGAGCACCCTGGAAAGGATGGTATCGGTGGAATAGCAAATGCAGGAGATGTCAATGGTGATGGTTATAACGATATATTAATCAGTTCGATGACGAATAGTGATGGCGGTTTTTTTGCTGGTCAGACATATCTCGTCCTAGGTAAACCTTCAGGATGGGCTAAATATATCAATATATCAAAAGCGGATGCTTCGTTTATCGGAAAAACTATCCACGAAATATCTGGATGTTCTATTTCAGGCGGAAGCGATGTCAATGGCGATGGATATGATGATATATTGATTGGAGCGAATTTGAATAATGAAAGCGCACCAGAAAGTGGAAAAACATATTTGATTTTCCCTGATTCAAATTCCAAGCCAACCTCGATCACATCCGTCAAGGCATATCGGAAGAACTATGTTGATGAGATTTCATATGGCTTGGTAAATGATACGATCTTTGTTCAGCTCAATGGGATTGATGGTAATAGTACCCGACAGGATATATCCGTTGTCAGAGTGACCAGCAGTAGAAGCGATCCAGTCGGATTCCTGCTCAGATTGTATGAAACTGGGATCAATACTGGAAAATACAGGGGCAATTTCACCATCAAGAACATGACCCGTGAGGAGCTTAGATGGATAAAGGCAGACCCGGGCGAGGCTGTGAATATTACTTCGGTGTGGGATCATTCCAAGTTCAAGATTATTCCCATGGGTAAGCTAGAACTATGGCCTAAGACTGCTATCGATCCGGCAATTGAGGACAAATCATACTCATTCCATTTTTGGGCCAAGAACGCAACGGACCTGAAATGGACGGTAAAGACCAATGCGTCCTGGCTCTCTTGGGACTCATGGACACAGAACATCTCAGGGATACCGGACAATGGTAATGTAGGTTCGTATTATATTGATGTCAATATATCAATGCCTTGGATCTCGGATGAGCATAACTTCACGCTCGTGGTCAAGAATGTCCCTCCTAAGATCTTGACGAAGAATATCACGACCGCGGTCGAGGACCAGAAGTACCAGGTCCAATATTCCTGCGATGAGAATAACCGAGGTAAGATTACCTGGCATTTGGCCACGAATGCCACTTGGTTGAAGATCAATGCGACGAATGGGAACCTTTCTGGTATACCCACGAACGATGATGTTGGGAAGTATTGGGTCAATGTAACGGTCGATGATGGGAACGGTGGTTGGGACCATCAGAACTTTGCATTGACAGTATTTGATGTCAATGATCCTCCCGTTATAACAACGAAGGATGTGATGACGGCCAATCAGGACAAACCATATTATCTGAAATACAATGCTACAGACATCGATCATGTCCCGGAGGTCATGATCTGGTCCCTTGTAACCAATGCAACCTGGCTTGAATTGAATACCACGACCGGCGTCCTTAATGGAACCCCGACCAATGATGAGGTTGGATGGTATCATGTCAATATCACTGTCTCCGACGGCCGGGGCGGGACCGACAGTCACGACTTTAATATGACTGTGATCAATATAAACGACCCGCCTTTCTTTGCAAGTGTCCCCAACAAGACCGCGCGTGTCGGACAATTATATTACTATTTTGCTACGGCCATGGACATTGATAAAGACGATGTCCTGGTATATTCCTTGGGAACATCGCCTGAGAACATGACGATCAATCCGACAACGGGAATCATCATGTGGATCCCTTCAAACGCCCAAGTCGGCTCCCAATCGGTAATTGTTAAGGTCACAGATGGTCATGTTATTGTTGAACAGTCATTCAGCATCGTGGTGGTTAGGACCTCCGGCAATCAACCACCGACGGTGACATTATTGATTCCCAAGGATAAGGCGGTCCTGGGTTATACAAATCCAATCCTTTCCTGGTCTGCTGTGGATAAAGACAGTGATGAACTCACATATGACGTATTTCTAGGGACGGCCCAGTTCAAAGTCATAGCGGGTGACCGTTCAACTTTAGTAGCGTCTGGGGTTAAGGATACCTTCTATCCATTGACCGTCGTCAAAAAGGGGTCTAACTTTACAATACTTGAGAAAGGTAAGACATATTACTGGACAATCATTCCTTATGATAAAGAAGGGCCTGGCAACTCAATATCGGGAATATGGTCCTTCACGATTGGTATGTCTGCCACCGAAAACAATCCTCCTACTTTCATCAGTCAACCGGTAACTTCGGCCATTTCAGGTAAAGCCTATCAATATGATGAGAAGGCCATAGACAAGGATACGGGAGATGTCCTGACCTATTCCCTTGAGAAATGCCCTGTGAACATGACGATCGACCAATCAATGGGAAGAATCAGCTGGACTCCTGGTGCTCATGATATTGGAACGGTCAGAGTAATTGTCGTGGTCTCGGACGGAAAAGTGTCTGTTAAACAAACCTTTGCAATCAATGTGATATTGCCTCCAGACCGGAAACCAACAATCACGAGCCAGCCGTCGAAGACGACAATTACAGTTGGTGACAAGTTCGAATACCGGGTCATAGCAACAGATCCAGATTCAGGTGATATTCTTACCTATTCCTTGAAGGATGCACCAACCGGCATGAACATCAATTCATCGACGGGGCTCATCAGTTGGAAACCAAACGAACATGATATCGGGTCCCATACGATCATAATTAGGGTCGCCGACAATCATAGTTTGGACGACGTTCAGACAATAACAATTAATGTAAATAAAAAGAAAATTGACCAATTCATGTTTAGTACTATTAGTTTAATATTCTTGATAATATTAATTAGTGTAGTAATATTTATTGTGGCATATTTTATTTTTAAAAAGAGAAGTGGAAAAAATTAATTAAATTCTAGAGAAATTCAAATATCAATATTTTCTATATGAAATAATAACCCAAGGAAGAATTTATATTATCCTAGAGGAGGCCCCCATTTTACTGTACTCCAATTTACTGAAATATTAAGCCAATTGATTACAGGATTTACTTCAATTTCAATCATATTCTTTTTTGATTCTATACACTTTGTATCTTTTTTTGCACAAATATCTGTTGGGAACATATTAAATACTTTCAATCCTCCTGAAGAATAAGTTGTATTTTGTACCGTTGGAATGGCAGTTAATAAAAAGCTGACATTATTCTTTGGTTTGGGAATCTTCCATGCACGCATTTCAAAAGCGGTTTTATTTTGAAGACGAATATAATAAGAAAAACCAAATGTTGTGACATTATTAATAAAATTGGACTGATTAATATTTAGTACTTTTTCGCCTGGAAATAAGATTGTTGCTGAAATTTGTTGTATCTCAGAGGGGGGAAATTCAAAACATCCTGAAATAAAAATAGTTAATATGATTATTAGAGAAAAAATAATTTTAGATTTCATTTCCCACCTCTAATTCATTAAGTTTAAATCATAAAATAAACCTTCTTGATGTATCGGTAGAGGTACGGGAGCACCAGTTCTAACGAGGGATGTCCGAAACGCTCGAGGCCCCCCTGCATGTAATAAACTCATTGTAATTGTAAAATCTGTGTAACCTGGATCGATATTATTTGGCATATTTATATCAATATATGCTTGGTCATCAAGATGCGTATGACCAGCAAAGGAGACCTCGAATAAAGGATCTTCATTTACAATCCACGCAATGAAATTTTCATCATGATTCAATGCATGGGTCGGATCATCTGTCCAAGATATTCTACCAGCTATTGGAGGATCAGGTAATGTTAATACTCCAGGAGAGTAAAATATAGGTGCATGGGAGAAAAGGAAGATGTGGGGTCTTTGTACGCCTATTGTAAAATGTTGTTCCAACGCTTGAATCCAAGTTAATTGAAGATCGTCCAATCCGACTAGAGTCGTTTCCAATTCAGCTCCCATTCCATGACCTGAATCAATGAATATAAATAATAAATTTACATCGACATTTCCATTATGAATTGGTAGGTCAAAAAAGTAATCATTTGGATTCGCTAGTAGAGTAATTGGATTGTTATCAATCATGGAATAAACCCCAGGATTAAGATATTGATGATATTTGTCCAAGTTATAAGCCCAATCCATCATATGTAATTGCGCATAATCAATGATTTCATTAAAGACCAATTGTTCATCATTTATAAGTGTATTACCAATAGTCCGAATTGTATTCCAGACTGGAGTTAGGGGACGAACAAGTCCAGTTAATCGAGTCATTATGGCGTTGAATGTAGTTCTAACTAAATTCATATCTATATTACCTAATGTTCGGGTCGAATCAAATACAAAATTTTGATAAGTAGCCAGACTTACATGCAAAATAAATAGGTTATAAGCAGCTAACCGGAGTAAACCAGTATGAGGATAGAAATCTTCAAACGGTATAGCAAAATAATCATGATTTCCAGGAATAACAAATATTGGGATTGGAGAAGTTAATACAGCTTGATAAAATGCAATATATTCCTCTTCCCGTGTATGGAAACTCCAATCTTTATCCTGCCAGAATGTGGATAAAAATCCGCCATTAACAATATCACCAGTAATGACAATAAATTCTGGTCTACCTACTATTCCCCCCACACGACCTGTATGAGAGATATCCCAAATAAGATCACTCAAATCAAGATCAGTACCCATTCTTCCAATGTGAATATCGGTAATTTGTGCAAAATTGAAATGGGTCGGGAAGAATTGATATATCTTTATTGAATGCATTTCAGGTACCGTCGGCAATCCATTTACTAATAGTTCTAAATCGTAAAGTCCCCCATTAGTATATGCATTAATATTCGTGTTAGGCAGATTTATCACTAGACGATAAATATATACTGAAGAAATATCCGTTGATTTAGATGTGGTGTATTGAACATTTATTAAATTAGGTGGGAAAGTTATTGGTTGATCCCGGGGTAGAACTGGATTTTGAACAAGTGATGGCCTAATTACAACAGTATATATATCGGGAACAAGTGTTTTGGCTTTTACCAGAATTTCGAGTTGAGGATTATCATCTAAAGAAATTAATTCTGGTTGACCGATTGTAGGAGATACAATTACATTTGGATATAAGAATGAAGGAATTGTCACATCTTCTCTTTGATAGGAATTCATAAAGTAATCATTATCAGTTCTTGAAGATGCTATAGTTTCTCTATTAATAGTAATTAAATCATTGGGCACATCTACATCTATTTGTGCCCAAGCTAGGTCTCTTCCGCCTATCCCTGGTGTCATAACAATTAAATTCCAGAGTTGGTCAATAATCCATTCAAGTGGTAGTGGTGGAGATAATAATTTAAAATCGATCGGCGATAACAACGAATATAAATTATTAAAGGTATAACCTGCGGAAAAGAATGTTGGACCATTCATCGTTGGAATCGTTGCTGCCATCAATTCATTTAAATCATCATTAGTTTTGAAATTATGTGTTTGGATATAGGAGAGCATATATCCTGACATATATTTTTTACTCCAACTTGAAACATCATTTGGAATTTGATTCATATAATATACAGCCCAATTTATCATGTCCTCAAACATCTTTGTGACTTGCTTTTCTAGCCAATCCCTAGCTTGATGAAAATTATCTTCGATGAATTGCTTTGCAAGGTTCACAGCATTTACTATAAGGTATAAAACAACCTCTTGTATAGTAATATCTTTATCGATCTCCCCTTTATTACCATTCAAATCGATTGCGACAATAGATACCTTCCATTTACCTTTCAAAATCAGGGAACCATCATATGGTTTCTCAACTTGCAAGGTTGTGACGAAATCTTTCACTCCATTTTCAGATGCTGGAGGTTCGACAGAGGTCGTTGTCCCTGAAACATCCGCCGTAAGTTTGGAAATCCCAGCTCCATCCGAAACATGGACAGTAAATGTTATAATCCATCCAGATGGATAGTAAAGATCAAGTACGCCTGATGGAGAAAGTTTAATCTCGATATTGACTTTTAATTGGTTATTTGGATCTTCTGGCAAGCCCATGAATATCGGAGGTTGGCATTCTATTCCAGACAAACTGCTACCAAAGTTTAATTCATCGAAATCAGATATATGATCACCATCAGTATCGGTTGATGTTGGGTCGCTCTTCGAAAATAATTCGATCCCATCTGTGAGCCCATCAATATCCGTGTCTGCTACTGTGGGATTCGATGTGACATATCTTGTCTCTTTAACATCGTTTGGGTTCTGTTCATAATAAATATCGATAGACCAACCGATAACTTCCTGATAATCCGTGGCCCCATCATTGTCGCTATCCGCAACTAATGGATTGGTATATTTAGATTGGGCACCAATAGAATTCGTACCTTTAAAGTTATATGATAATTCACCGAATATACTGTTCAAAGTAGGACCATCTATCAATCCATCCCCATCGGTATCTGATTTGAGGGGGTTTGTCTCACCGGGGCCTATTCCATCGTTCCAGTCACCAATATCTACAATACCATTCAGGTTCCTATCTTCAAATTCGCCAACATCTGCATTGACATTCAAATCATTATATATGCCCCAATTCCCATTGCGATATCCCCAACCATCAATCCATCCATCTGGCAAATGATCCCCATCAGTATCCGCGTTATTGGGATTAGTCTCTCCCGCATCGACGGCCCCATTCATATTCTTATCTTCGATATTATCGTTCAATCCATCGTAATCCGAATCGGGTTGAGTTGGATTAGTATTGTGACTGGTCGTCGAATCGGCATCAGGCCAGAAATGATGGACGGAAAGATCGGTATCCTTACCCACTTTTGTGATACCATATTCCAATCCATCCGGCAATTTGTCGCCATCCGTGTCATACGATGTTGGTGATGTGGTCAGCTTACCATCTTTTATTGTATCAAAATCGGTTGCAAGCTCGAAACCATCGTACAATCCATCATCATCAGTATCGGAATCTAAATTGTTGGTGTTGATCCCTTGTTCACCTTCACTGAAATATCTATATAATGTTTTTTGATTTTCATCAATTTTCGATTCGTATAATAATGCTGGTACGAATAATGAGAAATATTTAGTCACAGTATTAGAGTTGGAATCAAACCAATATTCATCCTTTCCCTTAGTATTTCCGTCGACAAGTCCGTCATTATCGAAATCCGGATTAATTGGCGAGGTTTCTCCGGCATCGACAATCCCATTTTTATTTAAATCCTCTTGACTATCTGTTAATCCATCATTATCGCTATCTTTATCCTTGGCATTAATAGGACCATCATGATCGGTGTCTGTTTGATAGTTCATTTCTTTACCATCGGGGATACCGTCATCGTCGCTGTCAGGATCCGATTTATTGGTTCCAATCCTGTCTTCTTCCATGTCTGAGAGGCCATCGAAATCCTTGTCAACACCTAGCGCCGGTCGAGGATCATAAGTTTCCTGATGCCGATTAATGAAAGAAGATTCTGGTGCCTTTCCATCCCCATTGGGCGTATTGACGACCATTGGTTCTGGATTGATGTTATCATCAATTAATCCATCTCCCTGTACACCGGACTCATAATGAACATATTTGGTACTACTTATTTTTATATAAATATCAGTAGAAACAGTATCATATAAGACCTCATAACCATCCGGTGTTAATATTTGTTTTGACCATCCTGTATCGAAAGGCATTTGTTCATTGGGATCGTAGAAGTAGGAAGTATACATCTTCTCAAGATGCGATGGATCCTGGGGATTTGTTTGACCCGAAGCATAGGAATATACATGGAGATCCAGCACATCCCCACTGAGTGAATCTAGATTAACTCCGCAATCATACCGACCAAGCGAGGAAACGGCAGCATTTGGATCCACTGAGATCCACCCACCCGTATAATCGATTTTTCCATCCTTGTTCGTATCAACTTGGTTGGTTCTGAATGTCACGAATACATCATAATAATCTGGGGTGTTTGATGGACCTGCATAATTTGAATCATAATCCCACGCATTTACTGTAAGATCACCGTCTTCGTTGGTGAATGGAAGTGGCTCAGCGCCATCCATCAGTCCATCGTTGTCAGAATCAGGATCCGTGGGATCAGTCTCGATTTTATACTCGACATTGTCGACGGTAATTGTATCGATTTTGTCATTTATTATGTAATTCTCTTGACCGTCGGTCAGCCCATCATTATCTGAATCCTTTTGTTTCAGATCAATATATCCATTACCATCGGAATCATAATATCCGTTCCCTTTCAGGTTCTTCAGGAATTGATATTCGACCCCGTCATTAATCCCCTCGCCATCACTGTCCGCCCGGGTTGGGATCGGTTCATCGTTGTCAATGACACCCTGATTGTGATAATCTTCACCGGCCATTGTTGAACCAGAGACAAAACCATCGATCAGGTCATCTGAATCGGTATCTGCATCAAATGGCAATGTCCCGTCCTTCTTTTCATTCAGGTCTGATAATCCATCATCATCAGTATCTGATTCTGTGGCATCGCTTCGTTGATATTCTTCTTTATCACTGACACCATCACCGTCGGTATCAGCGGAATCGACAGGATTGGACCAGGATTTTATTGTGTCATATACAAGCCCATCAAGATTATCATTAAGAGTTCTAATCTGTAAGGTCCAACCTCTGACCTCGAGGCCATCCTTTAATCTATCACCGTCAGTGTCTGGGTTCAATGGGTCCGTTGTTCCTAGATAACCATGGTGCTCAGACATCTCTCCATACTGATCGTCTGATTCGCCTGGGCCGAATAGATGGTCGAATCCATCCCATAGCCCGTCCTTATCGGTATCCTGCATTTTGGGGTCGGTTTCTGTCTTTTCTTTTATACCATTGAGGTTCAAATCCTCGCCCTCAAATGGTTGGGAACCAGCCACATTTGGATATTCGCTGAACCTGTGATTCGTATCATCCCAAATAAAACCTTCAATATATCCATCAACTAGACCATCACCATCGGAATCAGCATATATCATATTGCTACCTGAATCCTTTCCATCTGCAAGTCCATCGCCGTCACTATCAAAGTCGATCATATTTTCGAGATTGTCAAAATCAAATGAATCCGTGAACCATCGGTTAGGTGAATCCCCGTTTGGCCCCGGTAAGTCCATATTATAATCGAATTCCCTATCAGTTCTTCCATCATTGTCCGAATCCATATCTCTTACACAAGGTACTTGATCAGGAGCTGAGACTATGTTACCATTAACATCTCGTTTCTGGTCCCAATCTTCTCGCCAGATGTTGGGATGGTTAAGTCCGGATTCATATCCATCCATGATGCCATCAAGGTCTGTATCCATGAGGAAGGGATTAGACATATATACTTCTTGATTCCAATAATCTGAAAGTATTTCTGATGCTACATCTATCGCTGTGGTTCTCTCAAAGATATGGACTTTACCTTCAAGATGTTTGATTCCATTGATATCAGAATATTGGTCCATGAAGTCCGTTTTTGGTGCCCACACATATAGTTTCCATGGCACCTGACTTCTATTGAGATAGAGGCCCGTCCCGTCGTAAAGGTCCATCATTGGGGTTATCTCATCTTCTCCACCTTTTCCACCGAAATTGATCTCTGGGTCGATCAAGGTGGTGACATAGATATATCTCGAGCCGGGATCGGTCAAACCCAATGCGGAATCACCATCATAATCTATATATTGACCGGATTTTCCATAATCATTGAATGAAGCTGCGCCATTCGGAACGTTCGTTCTTAATATTACCATCGCATTATCTTCCCCATTTATTATAACTGAGAACGAATCGAAGGCGATCTTATGATTATTAGTAATGTCTTTCTTTTCAAAGCGAATATAAAATGTACTAGATGAAAGATCTGGCACACCGATTTTATTTATTGAAATGAAAGTACCATCCCGGGATATCGATAGCTTCCGATCTTCAGGATTGGGGAAATTATTCGGGTCGGTACCAGAATATATATTCAATTCCAATTTCTGACTTGAAGAGCCTTCGACTATTGCCCGGATTATAAAGGTAATATCTTTATTCGAATACTCTGATGTGCCCTGTTTAATTTTAAAAGTAATTTGATCCCATTGATTCACTAAAAAGAATTGTCCATTGTTTTGGCCTGTAATATCATTTACTTCGACATTCTCTGAAATATCTCCAGTTTTTAGATAGTAATCATCAATGGATGCAAAGATCCCATCATTATCTTTTTGGGATCCTTGACAGATATAACTGTTTAGGATTTCTACACCATCTAATAATCCATCTGATATTATTCCATTACCAGTAATTAAAGAATCTGTATCTGGGTTCTTTGGATTTGAACCAATTAAATATTCCTGAAGATTGGTTAATCCATCGGGCGTCTCAATCGCTGTATCTAACGAGAATAATAATTTATCAATAATAGTTGGATATCCATGTGCATTGTCAGCTTGTTTGAATTGCCCATGAGATGTATCCCAGAAATAACATTTTGCTATGGGATTGGGTTGTGGATTTAAATTTGAATTAACAATTACCCCAGCCCAGCTATATCCGGGATTCAGTGAGCCATCAATATGTGTTGCTTCGTCGACATACCATAATATCAGATAATATTTTCTTCCTTGATTATCAGCATCTACTGGTTTAAGCGTCTGGTCTTTGATATCAAATTTATAGATGTTAAAACCCCGACCATTCATGGTTTCAGATGCAATCGGGAATGGGCCCATTGTATCTCGATCAATTGGTTTTTTGATATCAGCAATAGAATTTGGATTGCCCGGAGTTCCAGTCTCCCACAATTCTAACAGTGCGGGAGTATCAAATTTCAGGTTTAAATCCACATTAATTGATGTTACATAAGTAGGATTATTCACTGGGGGGATCTGAATTGCCAAGGCAATATTATCCTCATTTATATCGAAATATTCATTAGAAGCGCCGGAATAGCCAGAATCCACAAGCTCATTTGGACTGCTATCAGCGTCTTTTAAATGGTCATCTACCGTCGGATCCAATATATAATTCCCATCCGAACCAAAGATCGGGTCGAGATGTGAGAACCAAGCCTCATAACCATCTGGTACTCCATCTCCTTCGGGAATACCATTATGATCAGTATCTTCGCTATCACCTGCATTCGAATAGCTTTCGCCATTCCATTGATATAAGAATTGACCGGCTCCTGTATGTCCAATTGGCACAGGTACAATTGCTTCATATGTTTTAGGTTCAAAACCCCAAGGTCCTGTCTGAACATCCCCATCAAGGTTTAGATCTTCTCCTTCCCATATTTGAATCTTGTTGTCAATTTTATCGTAGGATTGCCCCCACAATGAGACATCATAACGCCAATAGTTATAATTCTTATATCTTAATGTGTTCATATCGTAGGATTCTGTGAGCTTTGGAGGCTCTTGTGATGGATTATAGGTCCAGCCATCCCTCCACCCATCTGGGAGTCCATCATGATCAGTATCAGAATTCAATGGGTCAGTGTTTGTAAAAGGTGAGGGATTCTGATCATAGTTCGGGAAATTGAGCATCTCATGAGGTGCTAACGGGTCATGTAATGGGTCCCTTGCAATTCTTTCCGTCCAAGAGGCCTTTGATGAAGTTTGACCCTCGAGTTGATTATTATTATAATCCAATTCAATACCATCACGCAGGCCGTCTAGGTCTGTATCACGATAACCCGGATTGGTACCTAATGTCTTTTCCTGCATGTCCGAAAGTCCATCATGGTCCGCATCACAGTTCAATGGATATCTATCAGAAGTCGCTTCATATCCATCCGAGAGCCCATCATTATCTGCATCAGCGTTTAATGGGTTCAATCCTCTTTTTTCAATGCGGAGATAGTCCAAATCGAGGATTTTTATAAGGCGCAACAGCCACGGGAATCTTTCATTCAGTTCTGGGTGAACGGTCAAATCTGCCTTTGATAGGTCCAGACTGACTTTTATCTCATAGGAAGTTGGACTAAGCGGGAATGGATCCCTTGACAGATTGAATTCTGCCGAATATGAAACCCAACCGGTAATGTCGACAGGCCCAAAGTTATGGTTAGCACCGTCTGGGAAGACCACCTCGTATATATCAGGTATAATTTCTTCCGAACCCGGAACAGGTTCGATTTCATGTCCGCCACGCATCAATGAAATTTTAAATGATTCTCTTAGAATTCTCTTGGCATAATTCGCAATCTCATTGTCGATGGGTTTGTTCCTATAAATGACTTGATCTGAATGCCCATCATAATCGGTAGTTATAACTGACCAAATATTATCATTCGGTTTTATCATTAATTTATACTGTCCCGTATCCATGACCTTGAACCCAACTTTGACCCAAGAATAATCTGCATTACCAATTCCTATATTTGGATAATTATTTGTGGAGGTAATCAGGGTCACTCCAGTTTGATGGATAAAGCTCTGATAAGCAGGCGCCCAGGCCTTGAATCCAACAGTACATAATTCTGCAAGAACATCTCCAGGGCAAAAAGGAGTGTCTCCATCAGTTGAACCATAACCAAGGACATCCTCCATTTCGACGCGTTCAAAACCGAAGTAACCGAAGAATTCCATGATATCCGATAGAGCATCGAAATCTGTATCAGGGTTCATCGGATCCGTTGGCAGATATTTGACCGTCCATTGAGAAACGCCAGTTCTATTTAGATCATGACGGTACATGGTCCAGGGTTGTTCTCGCTTGAAGGATTCCCCTGCGCCCTTGATGGAATATATTTTACCATCGTCCGATCCGACGACAATCTCTAATTGGCCATCACAATCCAGGTCTATAATATCTGGAGATGTTCGTACCATACCATTCGTTGCAATTGACCATTCGATTGAGCCATCATCCTTATTAAAAGCATAAACATTTTTATCGTCTGAACCGACAAAGACGAAGGAGTTCGAGATTGACGGTGATGAGAGGATTGCACCATTTGTCGCCTGAGACCATATATAGATACCTGTAAATTCATCTAAGGCGTATAAATTATGATCATCGTTTCCAAAATAAACTATATTTTCTGATATTGCGGGCGCTGATTCTATTCTTCCAATAGGACTATCGTCTCCCGAATATGTCCACAATATCTTGGCCATCATATTAAGGCCATCGTGGTCAGCATCTGTATCAAGATCCCCATCTTCATCGTATGTAATCAGAATACCATGGTTCCCCTGTGAACATCCCATGAAGACAAAACCATCAGAAACTGCCATCGATGTGACAAAATTGCAATGATAATTATCACTCCAGATAATTTCCCCCATAGATGCAGAAAGAGCAAAGATATAGTCCACATTCGGATCATATAATCCGGCCGGATTGGCCCCAATAAAGACTTTGCCATTATCTATGATTGGGGTGGAAGAAATCTGATATGGGGTTGAGAATGCCCATATCTCATCACCCATGTCTGATGGATTTACCTCGGGATTAGCATCATCTTTACCGTCTAATAGGCCATTGATGTCAAGGGCATATAACATCCCGTCAGATGATGCAATATAAACAATCCCGTTGGAATAGGCTGGAGAACCCCTGATCATTCCTCCAGTCTGGAATCTCCATACGATATCATATTGTGTTCCGCCGCCATCAATATAACCATTATCAATACCATCTGAAGGGTCTTCCTCCATAGCATATACGTAATTATCATTTGCACCAAAAATCACGAGATTGTTCACAATCAAGGGTGATGATTGTACCGATTGTGTCAATTGAAAAGACCAAGCAACACTTTGGGTCTTCGCATCAATAGCCGAGAATTTATTATTATTGGAACCAACGAAGATTTTTCCATCAGTTGATATTGCAGGTGTAGAACGGATTGCAGCATTCAGATTCATACTCCAACTAATCTTTTCAGTCTCACGGGATTGAGTTAAAATAATATTGTCAAGTAGGATTTTACCTGGATCCAATACAGATATTTTTGAGACTATAACTGGCTCCTCTCAAGGATTTGTGCATGATTTAGACACCTAATCCCATTAATTGATGTGGAAGACATAGACCCCTCATTGTCTACGACAACAGCGAGGTGGTCTATGTCCCTAGAGAGTATTGTCAGAAAGACACTTAATCTTATCGACCACAAGATAGATCATATCGAGGAACGAAATGAAGGCATCTATATTCATCTCGATAAGAAAAACAACCGGTTACTCCCATGCAATTGCTGTGAAACCCGGTCAAGGCCGAGAGATAGGTTGAAGGAACGGACCTGGAGGCATGTACCGCTTTGGGGGATCCCCGTATTCATCGTTTATCGTCCTACTAGAGTGCATTGCGAAAACTGCAGCGGTATCAAGGTTGAGAAGATGCCCTGGTCGAGAGGAAAGAGCAATCTCGGCCTTCCGCTCATCATGGTCCTGTCGATATTCGCCAGATTACTCCCATGGGAGGAAGTGGCTAGACAGTACAAGGTGTCCTGGGGGACGGTTAGGAGCGCCGTTCAAAACGCTGTCGAATATGGGCTTTTACATCGGGACCTCTCCAAGGTCCGTCTTATTGGTATAGACGAGATCAGTAGGAAGAAAGGACATCTCTACCATACTAATGTCTATGACCTTGAGGCAAAGACGTTGTTATGGAGCGGCGAAGGAAGAAAATCCGATACCCTTGTCAAGTTCTTCGACGAGATGGGAGAGGACTTCGCAAAGAACCTCGACGGTATCTGCTGTGACATGTGGGATCCATATGTATCGGTGATACGAGAACGAGCCCCGCAGGCCGTTCTCGTATTCGACAAGTTCCATATAATCAGACATCTCTTGGATGCAGTGGACACCGTCAGGAAACAGGAACTGAAGATATTGGAGCTCCATGATGACGAGAAGACACCGTTGAAAGGAACGAAATACATATGGCTCAAGAACCCTTGGAACCTGACCCCCAACCAAAAACGGGCACTTGGATATCTCATGAAGATGAACCTGAAGATATCCAAGGCGTATCTTCTCAAGGAGGCATTTAGGGAATTCTGGTCGTATGAAATGAGCGACGACGCGAAGAAGTACCTCGACCAATGGTTCTGGTGGGCCACACATAGCAGGATAGATCCGATGAGGAATTTCGCTTGGATGTTGAGAAGGCATGAACAGGACATATTGTCTTGGTTCAAGGTGCCGATCAATAACGGTGCTGTCGAAGCAATGAATAACAATGCCAAGGAAATCAGTCACAGAGCAAGAGGATACAGGACGGAAAAGACGTTCACATTAGCGATGTTGCATTGCATGGGTGGGCTTCAACTGCCAGAAACTACGCACAGATTCGTGTGAGGAGCCCAAAAAGAAACAAGGTGGAACAAGAATGCAATCCAATTTTAGTTTGGTTAAATATTACAGTTAATTGGAATATATTGAAATGGAGTGGGGGTTGATTATTTTTTGATGGCCTGATGAATTTATTTTTTCGCATTCCGTTTTATTTTTATTATAAAAATAAATACTAGAATAATAACTATAATTATAATTCCAAATAAAACAATCCAAAAAAGACTTGCATTAAACAATCCATATTGATTGCTTCCGTCTTTAGGCTTGACCGTGACTTTAAACCGATTTATGACTTGATCCTTTCCATTAGTAACTTTTAGGATTATGACATGTTCGCCAATCTGATCCTTCGTTGGTGTCCATTTAATGATACCGGACGCATCGATTTTCATTCCATTAGGCGATTTTTCGAAAGTGTATGTCAATTTATTACTAGTATTTGTATTGGAAGTCATTACATGATATGTCCATGGTTCTCCGACTTTGATTGTCTGATTCAGAATTGGGTTGACGATTAATCCATTATATAAAGAAACCATGATATTAAAGGCCTGTTTGACAGAGGCCTTTCCATCAGACACTTCGACGATTACCGCCTGTTGTCCATCCTGATCTTTCGTGGGCGTCCATTCGATTAGTCCAGTTCGGGCATCTATAACCATCCCCGCAGGATTCGTACTCAATTTAAAAGTTAGTGAATCCCCGATATCGATATCCGTTGCATTAACATCATAAATATATTTGACCCCGACTTGCGCGGTTATAATAGGGATACTCGTGAAAACCGGAGGATCATTAATATTGATTACCGTAAGTTTGAACTCATGACTATCGGTACCACCCCGTCCATCGGACACAGTGATATTAACATTATATGTGCCGACATCGGCGTTCCGTGGTGTCCCATTGAGAAGCCCTGTTCTAGCGTCCAGATGAAGCCAGTTGGCATTTGTGACCAAGGTCCAGGTCATGACCTGTGGTACACGGTCCACATCAGAGGCATTATATTTCACGCGATATTGAATATCTTGAGTTGCCGTCATCACATCCTGAGTGGTTATCATTGGCGGGTTGTTCACATCCTCAACAGTGAGAGTGAAATTGTGATGGTCCTGACCTCCCCGCCCATCATCAACAGTAACATTTACCCAATACCATCCGACATCATCATTTTTCGGGATGCCCGTTAGATTCCCGGTCTTCGAATCTATGATCAACCAACTGGCATTGGAATATAATTTCCAAGTCAGGAGTTGTGGGATATGATCTGAATCCACGGCTGTGTATCCGACAATATATGGTATATCTTCCTTGGCCGTCGTGACATCGGTCATGGTTATTATCGGCGGATCATTCACATCTACTACTGTTAGAGTGAAGTTGGTTCCATCCCAACCGCCATTCCCATCATCGACACTGATATTGACGAAATATCGTCCCACTTGATCATTCGTTGGTATGCCACTGACGATACCCGTTTTAGGATCGATCGTCAACCAGCTAGCATTCGTCCTCAACTGCCATGTTATCTTCCCCTGTCCATCATCGGTTGAATTGTAATCCACGAGATATTGATGGTCCTCGAGCGCGTTCTTGGTATTGATCGTGGTTATTTTTGGCGGTGTATTCTTTACGATCAATGTGAAATTGTGCTCATCAGACACATCTCTTATATCGGAGGCATTGATTCGCACGAAATATTTTCCGACATCACCGTTATCTGGGATCCCCGATATATCATGGGTCGTAGAATTCCAGATGAGCCAGGAAGCATTGGTCTCGAGTGTCCATTTGACCGATGGAACACCCACAGTCGAATAATGTTCCTTGTATAGTATATCTTCCTGGGCTACTTTATTATCGTCTAACGGATACAATCTGATGTTTTTTACAAGGAGTTTTGCATACTTCGACGGGTCTTGGAATGATGAGATCCGAACGGTCTCTCCATCTGAAGCATTGATCCAATGAAATACAGCATTTGTCTTGTTCTTTATCGTGAAATTGCCCCGATATATCCCAGTGTTCTTTCCTGTCTCGCGCGATCTCAATTGAAAGCCCAGAGGGTCACTCGCATTGCTGGTCACATTTACAACAGCAATATCGATACGGCTTGAATTCCCATCGGTGCCTCGCAATTCAATATAGACCGTATCATTCACAAATGCGTGATCTATCACGGTCGAATAATTCCAATCCGAATATGCCTTGACGGAATTGATAGAGATCGGTTTCGAATTAATATCGACGAAGACTAAATATGCCTCACCTGCATTATTCCCGACCTCATCATTTAGAGGAGCTCCAATCAGGATATCGTCATATCCATCGCCATTCACATCGCCCGCACAAGCAATAGACCATCCTGAATTGTCAATAGCATGTTCCCCTATGAATGATGCGTCTGCACTTGAAAGATCGATATCCATAGCCCATCCAGAGGCTTTTCCTAAAATCAAATATGTCTGGCCAGCAAAGGTTCCACCATCACTATTTGAATTAGCTCCAATGATTATATCATTAAAACCATCGCCGTTCACATCCCCCGCACTTGCGACAGCATATCCTGAATCATCATCTTTGTTCTCCCCCCAAAAGGATGCATCCGCCTTGGAAAGATCGGTATCCATGACCCAACCAGAGGTTTTCCCAAAAATCAAATAGGTCTGACCCGCATTGATCCCGCCCGCGTCATTCTGATGGGCCCCTATAAGTATATCGTCGTATCCATCGCCATTCACATCCCCTGCACCCGCAACTGATCTACCGGATTGATCATCTGCATATTCACCCCAAAAGGATGCATCTGCCTTTGATAATGAGGTATTTCGGGCCCATCCCGAGGTTTTTCCGAGAATTAAATAGGATTGGCCAGCACTAGTTCCGCCATCACAATTATAGGGTGCTCCAATCAGGATGTCATCAAATCCATCGCCATTCACATCCCCCGCTCCTGCAATTGATGTTCCAGATCCATCCGGAGAATATTCACCTCGGAAGGATGCATCGGCCTTTGACAGGCTGGTTTCCATAGTCCAACCCGATGCTTTTCCAAAAATCAAGTAGGTCTTGCCTGCTCCCCAATTCCCATTATCAGAATTATCACTGGACCCAATAAGAATATCATCAAATCCATCGCCGTTGACATCTCCCGCACCTGCAATTGAAATTCCAGATTGATCGTATGATTTTTCACCACGGAATGATGCATCTGCGTTTGATAGTGAAAAATTCAAGGTCCAACCGGAAGGTTTGCCAAAAATCAAATAGGTCTGACCTACACGAATCGCGCTATCATTATTTTGAGAAACCCCAATAAGTATATCGTCATATCCATCGCCATTCACATCGCCCGCACCTGCAACAGCATCTCCAGAAACATCTGTTGCATTCTCACCTACGAATGATGCATCAGCCTTTGACAGGTTGATATCTCTGGTCCATCCCGAAGCCTTTCCAAAGAATAGATATGTTTTACCAGATGCTACTTTATCTTTCGAATTCAAAGGTGCGCCAATAAGAATATCATCATATCCATCACCATTCACATCACCGGCACCTGCCACAGAATATCCAGCTTGATCCCCGCCGTGCTCACCCCGAAATGATGCATCAACATTACTTAATTTTTGTCTCATACCATATTTCAAAGCAGTATTAGGAACTGGAATGATGATTGATAAAATTATCAGAGATATCAAAGCCAGAACAATACCCTTATTCATAACTACCACCAGACTGGAAATGAAATGATATATGATAATTGATTTTTTTATATATAAACAATTGTGCAAAACGCCATCGAAATTCAAGAAAATCGGCTATCCTGCATCTAAGAATAGGAGAAGGGCACCGTTCGTCCCCGGTCCGCTCAGACCTCTTCCCCTGCCGACGACTCCATCTCGGCGTATCCCAGGTCCCAAAGACGGCAGGAACCTGTATTTCGTACCCGCTAATGGACCGCACCCACTTTTTCGGACTCTCAGACCGGAATGCACTGTGACCATTCAAATTCATAGTGAACCACATTGGCTTTAGCTTCTAAGTCGACCCCGGCGGGCCCGTACCCTTCATGTTTCATCCTTCTGACAGCAATTGTTCAAAACCCTCGAGGTCCCAATGACCGAACCATGCCGCCATGGCCAGAGGATTGTTCTTGAATTCCGCAATATGGATGTGCCATCTCTCTCGGATCGGTATCCTGCAGATACCATCATGGATCGTTCTGTACTGTTTCTTGCAACTGAGACTTTTGGCGAAGCCGATTTCCGTAGGGTAGTGACATTCAAGATGACACCTCTTCGGGGCAAAGGGTTGTCTGCCTGAGCCCGAGGTTGATCTGCTTTCTGCGTTCTCTAGCAAAGGCTAATTTCTCCCTCCAAGCGTCTTTTAATGCTATTGGATTGCCACGATAATAATCTATCGGGCGCAAGTAATGGAGCGAGCTGTGCAATCGGACCTTGTTGTAATAGTCGATATTCTCTTTTATCACCTGCTCTGCCTGGAGCTGGCCGTCGAAGCTGTCTCCGGCCAGCTCCTTGACCGTCTTGATGCCTCGTTCAACGAGCGCGTTCTCTTTGGGCGAGTAAGGATGGATCCGCATATGGCCGATTTTGACGAAGGACAAATACCTCTTGAACTCACGGCTGATGAAGGCCGGGCCATTGTCGGTCTGAATGATCGGGTTCCTGGTCCGTCCAGGCTTGGCCAGGGCCCTTTCGATCTCGAGCGTGACGGTATGGGCGTCAATGAACCGAGACAGCGCCCAATGGACGATATTTCTCGAGTATTCGTCTATGATTATAGTTAGGAACCACCATTTACCGTCGACATGGATGTATGTGAAGTCCACTTCCCAGACCTCATCGGGTTCGGTTGCAAATGTCAACCTAAAAGTCCCCAAAAAGAAGAGGGGCCCAAAAGGGCCCCTGAATAGGGAACGGCGAGGATGAGCGGTCCATTAAGGCCTAGTTTCCCCCTTGCTTTTCAGGGCCGAGATAAGCATTTTGGTCCTGCTTATATATTCAAACCTCCATTTCCTGTGTAATCCACGGTTTTTTCCGTTCATCGACGAGAATCTAGACGCCTGGTGCGTCACCATGAGAATGAAGGTCTTCCGCCACAGGGACCCGGTCGAGGTCGTCTATGATGATGAGCGAAGGACCCTGCTCGGGACGTTCCGTGAGAAGGCAAGGAAGATACAAGCGGCCCTCGGCACCCCCTCGTTCGTCTATGGCTCCGTGGCACGGGGCGATGTGAAGGCATCGAGCGACATCGACATCATAATCCTGGACAAGGTTCCTTCGTTCGAGGTGGAACTGGCACTGGGGAGCGCTGGTCTCTCGATATCGTCAAGGGAGATCGTCAAGGCGAACCCCAATAGCGTCCCCAAGGGTCACGTCTATCTCGATGAGAGCACCGCGGTCACCGTCCTGCTTGGACAATCGACAATGCGCGAGGAGGAGTTCTATAAGTTCGGCGGGCTGCTCGAGGCCGGGGCCTCGGCAGAGGACCGCGTGCCCGGTGTCGACAAGAGGTTGTTGTTCATAGAGCCGACGGAAAGGGGCCACATCGAGTGGGCCATAGTGGGCAAGGAACCCGAGGTCGCCAAAAGGCTGGGCATCAGCATCGATGTCGTCAATGAGCGGGTCCGCGTCCTGACGCGGCGCGACAGGATCGGCCGGACGGGCGTATACCTGAGACATCCGCTCTCCGACGAGGAAAGCTTCGAAGGCGCGCTCAAAGATATTATGGACAGGGACAATATCACGAGGCGTCAGGTAAAAAGGAGAACAAAATAAAGAAAAAAGGCGGGCGCTTGGCCCGCCGTCTTTGTCGCACCTATCTCTTCTTCTTTTCCAGGTCGCTGAGAAGGCTCTCGAGGCTGTCGTCCTCCTTGGGCTTGGGCTTTGCCGTTGGTCCTGGTTTTGGCTCCGGCTTTGGCTCTGGCTTCGGGGCCGGCTTCGGCTCGGGTTTTGGCTCGACCTTCGGTTCCACCTTCGGCGGGGGGGGCGCAGGCGTCTCCTCGGGCTCTTCCTCTGGCGTGAAGGGCGTCTCCTCCGGTTCCTCGGTCTTGGGGGCCGGCTTCGTTATCTCTGGCTCCGGACCGGCCTCGTCCTCTTCCATGGGCGGCTTCGCCTTGGGCTTGGCCATCATCCTGCCTACGACAAGGCCGACCAGCAGGCCGACGATCATGAGCACTATGCCTAGACCAAGGAGCGTCCCGAGGTCGAACTGCTTCGGGTTCGTATAGTTCGCCGTAAAGGTGGAGGTCTTTTCATTGCCCGCGAGGTCCACTGCCTTCACCGTCACGGTGGTCTTCCCTTCCTTCACGATGAGCTTGTAGCTGAAGGAGCCGTCCGTGCCTACCGGGATGATGACATCATTGACATAGACCTTGGCCCCTGTCTCGCTCGTGCCGGTTATGGTCATGCTGTTCGTGGTGGTCGATACCGAGGTCTTGGTGGGCTTGGTCAGGGTCAGCTTGGCCTCGTTGTCATAGGTCACAGTGACCGAGGCCGTCCCTTCATTGCCGTACTTATCCGTTGCATTGACAATGATCGGGTTTTGACCCAGGGTAAGGTTAGCGTTGCCTGCGAATATCTTGGTCTGTAAATCTTGCATTATCTTCCATCTATCCGCACGCAGCATTATGACAACACCGCCGGAGCCGTCAGTGACGGTCACGGAGACCTTCACAGTTGCGGCCTTCGTGACGAGGCCGTTTGCCGGGGAGATTATGACGACCGTGGGCGCCGTCATGTACACGTCAAGGAACACATCGAAGAAGGAATCGGTCTTGGAGATATCCTTTGCCTCGAGGTGCTCCTTGTTGGAACCGACCGTCAAGGTCACATTGACGCTGAAGTTCCCGTTGGGCTGGACGCTGACGTTCTTGCCGTTGAGGGTGAAGGACACGAGGTTGGCCTCTGTGACCTTCCCGGTTATGGTCTGGTCGACCTTGTTCGTGTAGATCGGGTAGGGCCCCTTGGGCGATGTGATGGTTATGACGGGTGCTATCGAGTCGACGATGACCGTCCGTTCTAGCTTGGCCACGTTCCCTGCCTTGTCGGATGCAACGAAGCTCAGGAGGTTTTGGCCCTCCGGCAACGTGAGGTCCAAGGTCCAGGTCCCGTTCTTCACATCGATCGTCGCGTTCTTGCCGTTCACCGACAGCTTTTGAACCCCGCTGGTGGCGTCGGTCAGGGTCCCCTGGAGCCTTATGCCCGGGAACGATATTGCTGATGTCGCCGGGAGGTCGGTGCCTATGACCGGCGGGACCGTGTCGACTATTACCTCCTTGGAGACAACGGCCTCGTTGCCGGCCTCATCCGTCGCGGTCACTAGGATCATCTTGGTGCCGTCAGGCAGCGTGAGCGTATGATTGAAGGCACCATTGTCGTTATTGACATCTGTACCATTGACCGTGACCGCGGCATCGGTATCGGTGGTCCCGCTTATGTTGAAGGTGTGGTTCTTCACATAGAGACCCTCGGGTTTGGTTATCGTTATTGTCGGTACGGTCCGGTCTATGGTGACATTGACCTGAGCTGAGCGCATGTTCCCGGCGATGTCCGTCACATTGACATAGATCTTGTATGTATCTTCTTGGATATTCGGGCAGGCAAATATGAATCCGGAGTAACTGGTCTTCCCTGCCCCTACAGCTACACCTGGGACTGCCTGCATGATGACCCCGCCTATCTCAGAACCAGTGTCGCTCATCGTCCCATTAACAATAAGGTCCGTGACGTTCAGCACTGCCCCTTCGGTCGGATAGGTTATGTTGACCTCTGGTAGGCTGGTGTCCTGCAATGCTATTGTCACTGTCTTCGGTCCTTGCATGTTGTTCCTAAAGTCCACGGCCTTCCGCCCGGTCATCCCATTGAGGCTTGCCGCGAGGTTGTAGGTATTGTAGTCATGGGGGCCGCTCTTGTTTACCATGACCTCGATGACCTCAGTGCTTGCCAACCCATTCTCATCCGTCATGAGGGTCTGCTGGACATTGCGGTTCGCATCCACGAAGTCGACCGTCGCATTGGGGGCCGGTTCGTCGTTCTGCCATGTGGTACTTATATCGGCATACCAGCCAATCTCGACCGTGCCAGCCGGGGCGTTCTTGGGCACCTGGACACCGGAAGGTTTCATGGTCGTGTTTATGGCCCGTACATATCCATTCCAAACCACGGCCTGAGTGCCGTAGTTTGTCATGCTTGAATCATGGATATAGATTCTTGCGCCATTAACCGAATAGGTCCAGATGGTAGTTGGCAGGACCGCATCCCCTGTCATGCTATATATATCGACAGTCCCTGAGATTGATGAGTACGCCGTTATCGAGAACGCTTGGGGACTACTGATCATGTCCAGTCGGGAGGTTAATAGTCCCTTACCATAGGAGGACAGGGCGATCTGGTAATTCGAGAATTTATTGAACGAGGAAATTATCACCCCGCTGCTCACTGCATAAAAACAGTTGGTGCAGCCATCGAACTTGCTTTTCGTCACCGTCACGGTGGCGCCCCTTTCGGACCAGACCCCCATCCATATGTTGCCGGTAAGGGTCGCGCTGTTGATCGTGCCCGTCGAGCCTGATGTGAACTTGAACATGCTGCTCCCATCGGACGTCGAGAAGGCCCCGCTTGTCACATTGGCCGTTGAAAAGCTCTCTGCCAGTATCCCGAAGTTCAATTGGCTGTTGAAGGTGTCGATGGTCGCTTTCCCGATGTTCGCCGTGGCCTGTATCAGATGGATGCCGCCCCCGAAATTGTGCTTCAATACGAGGCCGGTCGTGTTGAGAGTGGTGAAATCATTCGCTTCAATAGCGAATTGGGCAGTATCGTGGATATTGTTCCCGATCATGTTGACCTGGGCGAACGACCATAATTTTATCCCGATCTGGCCTCCCCCGATGTCGTTTGCGATCAGGTCCGCCGAGGCATGTCCATCGATGGTTATCGTATTGTAATTATTGGTGAAGGTATTGCCATTTGCATAAAGGTACGAATCACTGACCTGAATGCCAAAGCCACCGAAGCCAAGGTTGAAGTCTTTGATGTTCGTCTTTATGACCTTGGCCCTGGATTGGCTGCTCAAGTAAATTCCCGCCCAGCCATTGGAGGCGGGATGACGGACGATAATGTCGTCCGAGAATGTCGCATTGGCCCCATTCATCATGTAGACCCCACTGCCGGAAGAGACATCGATCGTCGAGTTGCGGATGGTCGGATTGCCGGTATTGTTGATAATTAAGGCATCCCCCCAGATCGAGCCGGCAATGAAGGAGGAGTCCGCTGTGAAATCCTTCGTCTCCACCCAAATACCAGTGGACGCGGGGACATTCACCGAGGCCTTACCGCCATAGGCGCCAGCGATCTGACTGTTTGTGACACTGACGGTCGAGCCCTTCATGAAGATGCAGTAGAAGGTTTTTATTGTCCACATGGCGATCATCGCGGTGTTCTTCAGCGTTAGCGTCCCGCCATCCTCGACCATGATGCCGATCTGGCCGTTGGTATGCCCATTGAAGAGGATGGACGCTTTGTCGAGCACGAGATTGCCGTTCTTCTTGACCGTCACATTGTGGTCGTCCATCCGGATAATAGCACCATTAGTGTATGTCTGAGTGTCAATGACATCCCATTCAAGGGCCTGATTGAACTGGCCCCCACCGTGGTTCGGCGGGTCGTTCGTCGCGGTGGCCAGAGGCACTACCGGTAGGAACGAGGCGATCATCAATATCGCTAGAATTCCAATGCTTGCGAAGCGTATCCTTCTCGTCATGCGATCTCAGCTCCCTTACTTGGATTCTCATGGACCGGATTAATTCCTAATATCCTTGCATTTGATGGTATCTTCCAATATCATCAACCATATATATTATTTCCTAAAGGACCGAATCATTTCGGTCCATTGGATCGACCTTTTTGTAGAGAAAAACCCAACTTGTTATTCGTTCCAGGGGTCCAACCTCTTCGGCCTCATGACCGATGGTACCCGGATCCTCTCCATCAGCCGGTCCAAGGCCTCGACCTCTTTGGTCTCCTTGCTGACCAGATGGAAGATCCTGACCATGAAGGACTTGTTGGCCTTGACACCGAGGGGGACTAGGTTCCGTACTATATTCTCGGTGAGCTGCTTGCCCTTCTTGTCCCAATCGAGCATCAGGATGACCTCACGATAGCGTTGCCCGAGCTCCTCACACATCTCGATAAGGGTATGCCCGGTATTGATTATCAGGACCTCGCCCTCAAGTCCGAGCCTCGCGAGGGCCGCCTTGTCGCGTTTCCCTTCGACGATGACCGGGACCTCCAGGTTCTTCTGTCGAAGCTCCTCGAAGAGACGCTCGAGCAGCTCGAGACGCTCTTTTGCGTCCATCAGGCATCACCCGTCCCAAAGGCCGCGACGAGGGCCTTCTTTGCCTGTTCGACCGTGATGCCATCGATCTCGACGCGTTTCGTCGAGCTCGTGGCCCCCGCGAGGATGCTTACGTTGTTGGTCGGGACCCCGAACATCTCTGAGATCAGTTCCATGACCTCCTTGTTCGCCTCGCCCTTCCTTGGTGGGGCCTTCACGGAGATGCATAGCGTTTTACGCCATGGATTTATCGAGGAAAGACCGGCTTTCCTAGAGCCTGGCGATACCTCGAGGTCCACCACGATACCGGCCTTAGAGGCATGCAACACCGAGGCGATGTCCTTCTCCGAGGGCTTGCCCATATGTCCACCGGAACTGTTCCTGAGTATTAAAATTGGCACAACTGGCCCATGCTGTGAGGTGGGAGGTTGTGCCCTGGGGGCTATTGACAGGTTTCACGGAACCCGTTGCCGGGCCCTCGCCTGTTGATTTTCCCCAGGGCTTTTCCCCGGGCACTAACAGATCGGTTCATCGTTGCCTCACCGCACTGACCCGTGCCGGGGATGTAGGGTGTCGGGGTTGTCCAAGGTTCATCCCACGACGTCACGTCTGTAAGGTCATCCCGGGACCCACTATTTACGACACCCATCTGTAGCCCCACGTCGTCAGATATGGGGCAAGGATATTGTGCATGCTCGAGATAATAAACCTTTCGAATGTGTTTTTTTCGAAACCCATAAGGGTTATTTATTAAAAAGGCCGTCATACCCTCAATAATGAACGCGACTTAGAGGGATGATTATGGCAGACGGATTCCCACCTGTGACAGGAACGCATGTCTTCAGGGCCGTCCATGACCAGCCGGTCATCGTGATGGCCACGAACATCAGGGTATTCCCGGGTATCGGAAAGGGCGTCATGAGGGCCGCCAAGGAGATGGATGCCGCCATCATATTCGAGATAGCGAAGTCCGAATCGGACCTCACGGGCGGATACACCGGCATGACGCCGGCCAAGTACGCCGAGCATTGCAAGAACGCCGCGAACGAGGTCAAGCACGACATCTGGGTGCTGCACGCGGACCACATTACCATCAAGAAGGGCGACAAGGCGGAGCTGGACGAGGTCAAGAAGCTCGTGGCCTCGCAGATAGAGAACGGCTTCACATCGTTTGCGATCGACGCCTCACATCTATTCGATTTCAAGGGCGGGGACCTCCGGCAGGAGATGGCCATGAACATCACTAGCACGACGGAGATCGCCAGGTTCATCAAGGACAAGATGGGCGAGAGGCCCTTCGGGCTCGAGGTCGAGGTCGGTGAGATCGGCAAGAAGGACGAGCACGGGCGCGTCCTGACCAAGCCCGAGGAGGCCGTCGTCTTCATCCAAGCGTTGCAGGAGAACGGCATCGACCCGGACGTCATCGCCATTGCCAACGGTTCCGTCCACGGCAACAACTACGACGAGAAGGGGAACATCGTCGAGCAGGTGTCCATAGACCTGCAGCAGACAAGGGCCGTGGCCAAGGCGCTCAGGGACAAGAAATGGAGGGTCCGCATCGCCCAGCACGGCATCACCGGAACGCCCAGGGACCTCATTGCGACCAAGTTCCCGAAGGGGGACATCCTGAAAGGGAATGTGGCGACCTTCTACCAGAACATGGTCTACGACCTGCTGAAGGTCTACAACCCATCGCTATACCAGGACATATTCGACTGGACCATCAAGAAGTACTCCGAGAAGAGCAAGGGCAAGCCGCTGGGCGAGATCTTCGGCAAGAACGTCAAGAACGCGGCAAAGCAGTTCTATAAGGAGCTCAATGGCCAGAGCGAGCAGTTCGTGAAGGCCTGCGAGTCCCTAGCGTATGCCGAGACGCTCATCTGGCTTAGGTCCTTCGATGATGTCGGGACCGCGAGCAAGGTCAGGTCGTACATCAAGAATCTGAAGAAGTAGATACTATTCCAGAGAGGTGTTCACAATGAAAATCGGAGTTCTCACGGGCGGGGGCGACTGTCCCGGTCTGAACGCGGCCATCAGGGCCATCGTCGTCAGGGGCAACGAGCTGGGCCACGAGATCATAGGCATCGAGGACGGCTGGAAGGGGCTCATGGAGGCCAAGGGCAGGAAGCTCACCAGGGCAGAGGTCGACGCGGCCTTCAAGGAGGGCGGCACGATCATATTCACCTCGAGGACCAACCCGTACAAGAAGGAGGGCGGCGAGAAGGCGGCCCTGGACGGGTTCAAGAAACTGGGCCTCGACGCATTGATACCTATCGGCGGCGAGGACACGCTCGGGGTCGCGCAGAAGCTCACAAAGGCCGGCCTGCCGTGCGTGGCCGTCCCGAAGACCATAGACAACGACCTGTCGGCCACGGACGTCACCATAGGCTTCGACACGGCCGTTTCCATAGCCATGGAGGCCATCGACAGGATTCACACAACGACCAGGTCACACCACCGGTGCTGCGTCGTCGAGGTCATGGGGAGGCACGCGGGCTGGATGACCTACATCGCGGGTTTAGCTGGCGGGGCCCATATCATACTGATCCCCGAGGAGCCCTTCGACATCGAGCATGTCTGCTGGATCGTTTCCGAGCGCAAGGCCAAAGGGAAAGGCTACACGGTCATCGCGACGGCCGAGGGGGCGCTTCCGAAGGACGCCAGTGCATTCGTCACGAAGTCCGACAAGCTCGATGAGTTCGGGCATGTGATGCTCGGCGGCATAGGCGATGCCCTTGCGAGGGAGATCGAGCAGAGGACCGGTGTGACCACCAGGGCCACCGTCCTGGGCCACATCCAAAGGGGTGGCTCACCGACGGCGTATGACCGTGTCCTGGGCCTGAAGCTGGGCTACAGGGCCGTGGAGGCCGTGCAGAAGAAGCAGTTCGGGACGATGATAGCCATGAAAGGCACCCAGGCGGTGCCGGTCCCGCTCGAGGAGGCCGTCGGGAAGCTCAAGACCGTCTCGAAGGAAGAGTACCAGATGGCCAAGAGCTTCTTCGGATAGGCATTGCCGGAAGCAGGCATCCCGGGGACATCCCATAAGAAGTTTTATTATTGGGAAGTCTACTTGACTTGGTTAGAGAGATGCATGGAGGTTGGAAAGACATGCGGTCTATAAAGGGAACCGTCAGGCCTTCGAGGAAGATGCTGGTCGCGCCATTGGTCCTTGCGATGTTCATCAACCTCGTCTGCTTCATGCCTGTGATAGATGCGGCACCGCCGACCTGGGTCACTCCGAAGACCATCAAGGTCAAAGGCTCGGGCACCTTCGTCGATGTCACTGTCAAGTTGACATCCCACGAGAACGCGACCTACGGCATCAAGATCAGCGAGAAGGAGCTCGTGACCCTGAAGTTCGAACTGTTCAACCATGGATGGTCCGTGAACAAGACCCTGGCCCCGGGGGAGGTCTATAACTTCACGGTCCAGATGAGGACCAAGACCGCGTCCCTCGGACAGACGAGCTCGGTCCAGTTCGAGCTCTACGAGAACGATGTCCTCGTGGGCGGTGACAACTTCAACGTCACCGTGGATGTGATCGCCACGCCCAATCCGACCGGCATCAACTGCAGTAGCTGCGGCCTCATCATCCCGCTGTTCGTCGTCGGTGGTATCTACCTCACTTGGACCGGCCGGAGGCCCAAGCTCGAGGGGTAGGCCCGGGTCCTTTCCTTTTAACAAACCTTTTTTACAGCTAATGCATTTCTTATTTTATTCACATACAGGATGGACCACGATGTCAGCCGACGAGATTTTCAGGGGGTTCATATCCGTCGATCTTGCAGGACTGTTGGACCTTGCCGCTGTCACCATGGTCGTCAAAGGCCTGAACCTGCAACAGAAGCTCGTCGAGGCAGAGAACATCCATATCTCGCTCAAGTTCCTTGGGGACACGCAGGTCAGTCTGACCGGGGACATACTTGATAAGATGAAGGCCGCGGTCCAAGGGATCGCGCCCTTCGAAATGGCGTTCAAGGGCGTCGGGGCCTTCCCTAAACAGGACCAGCCCCGTGTTATTTGGATCGGCATCGAGGCCCCGGAATCTCTCGGTACCATCGCAGCGAGGCTGGAGGAAGGCTGCGCGGACCTGGGCTTCAAGAAGGAGGATAGGCCTTTTTCGCCGCACCTGACCCTTTCGCGCGTGAAGTTCATCCACCACTGGCGGGGCCTACCAGACTTCTTCAAAGCATTCCATGACAAGGATTTTGGTAAGGTGAGGGTCGAGAGGATCAGGTTGAAGAAGAGCGTCCTGGGACCGAAGGGGCCGACCTACACGACGGTCGGAGAGGCCCTTTTGGACCACGGCTTAACTTGATGCGATTTAGCAGATTCGAATCCCGGCGGGTCCGTCGGTATTATTTTTCTCTCGTATTTTGGCTGACAGTACAAATTAGTATTGCGGTGGATATTGTGGAGTTTGCTGTTTCAATTCTGAGAAGGATTTTTATTATTAATGTTATTCATAATTTCCGTGACAAACCGCTCATAGAGAGCTTCGTTATGTTTATGGATGGCGTTATCTCCAATTTCTTTCCCCTTTATTCCTTTAACATACAGGACTTTCGCAGTGACAGAAAAAACATGATGTATGTCCGGTAGATTGAAGTGCTCCCTACTGTTTATTCCTAGTCCGCTGTGCGATGGGGCCAATATCGTCTCTATAATTGTCCATCCCTTGAAAGCAATTAAGCGACCATAACCATGGAACCAATCGATAGGGCGTGTACTCTTGGTCATGCCATAGGATTCTTCCATCGAGAGCGTGATGGTCGGATGGTCCCACGCTTCGACAAGTTCTGGAGTTCCGTTCAATATGTCAAGGAAAGGGTCCCAGCCGATTCGTTTTTTAATAACTTTGCTTGCAGTAATCCACTTCTCTTCGCTGGTTGTTCCTAGCTGGATAAATGTTGGCTTATTCCAACTGAAGAATTTAGTACTTGCAGGGGCGACCATAATGGAAAATGGGACCGGAGCATTGATAGCGCAAGCGGCGGAAAAAATTATGGCGTGTTCTGCAATAGCTGGCTGGATGGGGACCTGCATATCTAGTGTGGGCAGTGTTGCATCCCTCCAGTAGGTGCGAACTAACAATGATTCCTCAGAGGCTAATTTGCCCATGTGCTTGGACAGATTCGTTCTTGCATCTTGTCCTATCTGAATCACATGCGGAGGGCCTGCTGCTGCTGCGCCCTGTTCGAGAAGAATAGATCTCGAGAACATATCAATATATTCTTGGGAAACCATTTATGTCCCTCTCTATTATTTTATTCGTCTTAATAATAAATTGTAATGTGAAAATATCAATCTTTCGATATGAAAATAAGAAAAAAAGAACCCCATTTCCTGGGGTAAATGACCTCCGTGGGTATGACCTCAATCCGTGCAAATTGAAAATTCGACCCTCGACGGAGAATGAGGGTTTAGACGGTCCCCGGCGGGTCCGTCTTTTTCTTATTTTACCGTCGATAAAGCAAATCAAAATCGGCGGATTTATTTTTAGGAATTTTTTTTATGCTGTTTCTCTCGTATTTAAAAGACAGTACAGTCTCACTCCATAGATTATTTAAACTTCTATTCAAATCACTTTCTCGTGTCATTAGGAAATAACGAAATAATCGGACCCGGGATAAAACCCATTGTTGGCAGGGAGAAAGAGCTCGGCCTCTTGAGGACACAGTTGGATCATGTTGAAAAAGGAAAGGGTGCCCGTGTGGTCCTCATATCGGGCGAGGCAGGTATCGGAAAAACGAGGCTTGCGAGGGAATTTGTCAATAATGCAATTGAACGTGGCGTCAAGGTTCTTGAAGGGAAGTGCCTTTATAAAAACCTTGCACCATATCTCCCAATTTTCGAAGCGCTCCGTGGGGCAAATCTTGAGCATCTGATTTCCTTCATGACACCACCAAGGGTCGATTGTGTAATCCTTATGAATTCTGCTGGTGTTCCCTTGGGGTGGCTGGAGAGAAGTAAGGGCAATCTGGATATGATAATATTCTCAGGCATGCTCTCAGCCGTATCTTCCTTCGTGAAAGAGTCAATGAACAAGTTTGGAAAAGGCGAGATTGATAAAAGTGTTCTAAATGTCATGGGTTATGGTGATCATCGCATTCTTATAGAATCCAACCGTGTCGGTATCCTGGTCGTAATCCTCACAGGTCAAGAAACAGAAATATTTAAAGACGAGATGGTCTCCATCCTAGAAAAGATCGACAGTAAGTACGGCGAACTCCTAATAGAATGGGACGGAGATACTTCAAAGGTCGAGCCCATTAAAGCCTTGCTCGAATCGCTTCTCTGTAAATATGATGGTATTGATTATGCCACGATGCCAAGGGATAAACAATGGCGAATTTTCGAGAATATATCCAAAGGTCTACAACGAATCTCAAGAGAAAAGCCAATCTTGCTATTCCTAGATGATCTTCAGTGGGCCGATGCTAGTAGTCTAGCCTTGCTACAGGAGGTTCTTCGATCATGTGAAGACAATCCCCTTTTAATCCTTGGAACATACAGAACAGAAGAGATAGAGGACATTGATGGCGAGGAACATCCTCTATTATCCTTTCGAAGGGCCTTTGAGAAGAAGAAGGTCATCACTGAGATCAATCTCGAACAACTTGATGAGGAGACAACCATCTCCCTCCTCCTTCATGAAATTGGTGGGCTTGCCAATGACCCACTCGGCAACCTCGTTGCTAGAGAGAGTGAAGGCAATCCTTTCTTTACTTTAGAGGTGGTAAATCTCCTCAAAGATGAGAAGATAATAATCTGGCAGAACGGACAGTGGATAGCGACATGTCCGTTGGAAAAAATTGGTATTCCAAAGAAGGTTAGGGATGTGGTCTTTGCACGCCTTTCTAGACTACCAAAACAGGAGAGGGACATACTTGAATGTGCAGCTGTCATAGGGGAAGTTTTCAGGACTGAAATAATAAGTAATGTACTTGAGATGAGCCCACTTCAAACCCTTAAGGCATTGAAGGAAATCGAGCAAAGGTACAAAATCATATATAAAACCCCGATGAAAGGTAAATATACATTCGACCATGCAAAAATTAGAGAAGTCCTTTACTCGGAACTATCGGATGATTTAAAAAGGGAATATCACAAAACCATAGCAGAGTGTCTAGAACGGATTTTTAATGAGGGGAAGGCCGAGGTGTTATCCGATCTAGCGGTTCATGCTTACCTTGCTAATCATCCAAAGGCTGACTCTTTTTGTAAAAAAGCCGGAGATGCTGCGAGATCCGTTTTCAACAATGATGAAGCAAGAAGGTTCTATAATATGGCGCTCAAGATATGCAGCGATGAGAAACGTCCTGACCTGTATGACGCCCTTGGGGAAGTTGAGTATCAATGTGGTAGGTTTGAAGAGGCTGGATCCTGGTTCGATATGGTCGTGATATCCAGTTCGGATAATAGCGAACGAGTGAATGCGATAGCCAAACGCGGGCGTTCACTGGATCGTCAGGGGCGTTATCAAGAAGGGCTCGATGTGTTGGAAAAGGAACCACCAAACCAACAGACCGAACCATTGATTGCAGCCCAATGGTATTCAACAAGGGGTTGGCTCCGCTTCAGAATGATGGACTTCGATGGTGCTGAGGCGGATACAAAGAAGGCGCTCATGGACTTTGATGCCCGCGGAGGCCTTGCTAATGATATTGTGGATTGCTGGAACACCTTGGGTGCCATTGAATCCAGTAGGGGGAGGCTTGAAGAGGCTGCGGCCAATTTCCGGAAAGGTCTTGTTATTGCAGAAGAAAAAGGCGCACATTTTCACGGAATACGCATCATGAGCAATCTTTCTCTATGTGAAGGTAGTCTGGGACATTTTGACAAGGCCCTTGAGCTTGCGGAGCGTTGTTTAGTTGCAGCTGAACGAACTGGAAATCAGCTTTTCATTCCGATGAGCCTTTTTCGAAAGGGGCTTTTCCATATGTACTTGGGAGATTATGAAGAAGCCTATGAAACACTGACACGAACTATTGACATGTTTGCGAAAGCGGAGACGATCGCATTTGTTACAGAGGCTCTCAGAAGGCGAGGGATGTGCCTTATCGAAATGAGTAAGTTCGAGCAAGCGGAGAGGGATGTCAGAGAGGCACTTCAACTTGCTGGGGGGCTCAAGGAATCGCTCCTGATAATGGTCAATCTCTCAGAGGTTCTCCTGGCACTCGGAAATACCAAGGAAGCCGAGGTTCTCGCGCAGCGTGGCGTCGAGGGTCTGCGAAAAACCGGAGCCCGAGCTTGGATGGGCATGGCATTGAGGAATCTAGCTCTTGTATTTGTAGGCCAGAACCGTCGTGAGGAAGCTGAGAGCACATTCCGGGAAGCCTATGAGGAATATGGTGGATTCATAGATGCTTGGGAGTACGCCCAAGGTCTCCGATGGTGGGGAGAGGCCATGGCATCATGGGATGTAAGGGAATCAGCTCGTGAGAAGCTCGAAGAGGCCAGAAAAAGATTCAAGGAAATGGGTGCCAAAGGAGAACTTGCCAAGGTGGAGAAAGATTTGCAAAATCTTGAAAATAAAGAATCTTGAGCCGCAGATATACTCGGTATTATGTAACATGCTAAAAGACCCAGTTTTGTAACTGGACCGAACCCCAAAAAGTCGACACTCGAAATAGCGATTTTTGCCTAGGCTGTGAATCGTGACCTGAATTTAACCGATAGCGATGCTTCTCCTCGGTAAATAGTGACTGATTGTTCATAACGAACCCCTTCAGCTTAAATTTCTAACCGGACCCCGGCGGGTCCGTCTGTTTTATTTTTTCTATCGTCGAGCATTCGAACCCCTTTTGATTAGATCTTTAACCGGACCCTAATTATTTAAGCAACAGCGAGGGATTCATATTGTCGATAGTACATGAGCCCGAGTAGAGGGGGTCACTTCAAGAGGTTCATATTATCGCTCGACTATGAATCCACAAATAGGGGTCCGGACCAATCTTAGTGAAAAATCACTCGACCCATATAAGCAGCGTTAAGGGAAGGGAATAAAATACAACCATACAAAATAGAACAGCATCACCCCGAGACCTAGGGGAATCCCGACCCTGGCCCACTCCTTGCTTTTAATTCTCAGCTTATGGGCCGCGATGATGTTCGGTATATTTCCCGGTATGAGCATCCCGCCAGCTATCAGAAGGCCCATGAGAACGCTCTTGATTTGGACTAACGTGAGCGTCGGCCCGACCTCGGCCGCTGAGAGGGTTGCATTGTCGAGGACGGCCGAAAGCATGTTGACCCAATAGAGGCCCATGGCGGGCACGAGCGTGAAGTACTTATTCACGAGGATTTCCATCCCTGCACCTAGGAATATTAGCGCCATCACGAAGAGGTATACCTTCAAGACCCGCACTGGGACGTCGACCAGAGGCTCCGGCTTCTCCCGTTCCTTTACTGTTTTAGCACTTTTCCCCTTCGCGCGATCAGGCTCGAATTTATTCCCGTTCTTTGAGCACTTGATTAACCTATCCTTGGTCAGATTGGTTTTCTCTGCCTTGCGCCTTTGGGCCGTGATTGGCTTGGGTATCACATTGCTTGATAGTCCAGCTTCATTCTCCTCCGCATCGAAGTCGTCGGGTAAGGAGATGAATTGTAAAATCCTAGGCCGCTTTCCCCGAACGAATATCACGCTCAAGATACCGAAGAAAATGATCCCTGGCACAATGTAGATCCCAAACGTCTTTATCAGGAAGAAGAAATCTGCATTGTACGGTGGGCCTTGCAACTTGCTTATAACAATGGTTGATAGGGGCTCACCTAGTGGCGTGAGTGCCGCCCCCAGGCCAATCGAGAAGCAGGCAATAATAACTAGCTCGATTCGATTCTTCCTGTTAAGCGGGATATAGTGGACGAGCTCGACTAGGAACAGAGCTGCGATTATTGCCGTGATGATGCTGGATAAGAACCCCAAACCGACGACGACAACGAAAACGATGACCTTGAGCGGGATCTTTTTTTGGACCCGGTCCATTGCTTTCTGGATGGAAATTTTACCGTAATGGAAGACAAGCCCTGCTAAGAAGACAGCAGGGACTATGCCCTTCAATATCGGCTCAACGATGGCGTCAAGGAGCAACGCCTTGGACCATGCCCCGGCCATGGTCGCAGCCACGACCCCCATGATGAATAGGAACAGCTCGAGGTTCCGCTCTATCGCCGTCCACAGAAAAGGCCCTACGAGGATCACCATCAATAGAATGAAAAGCCCGATATCGACGAGGGTAGCTTCCGGCAACCTTTACACTTCCTTTTCATCTTCGAATCGTCCCTGATATCTAGATTTCTTAAATTTGAATAAGAATAATGTGAGAAACGAATCCTAGGTTTTTAAGGCCGGGAATGAATCTCTTGAATACCTCTATGCGTCCTATTACGGGCAATGGGATCACGGGACAGTTCCACTTGCTCTTTTGTATGTATCCACCAGCTTTGCTCGCGAGGTCGCGGTCATTTGCTGTCAAGCATCCGGAGAATTTCGTCAACGATTGCTTGACCCATCTCGGTGAGTGAATACCTTAGGTAGCTGCGGTCTCGCCGGGATTGTATAAATCCAGCGCTCTTCAGGCAGGCCAGATGGTAAGAAAGCTTGCTATCGGGATATGAGACGGCAGCTTTGATGATGCAAACGCAGAGCGCCCCGTGCCGGAGCAGCAATAGTATCCGGAGCCGTACGGGTTTGGACAGGAGGGAATATTTCTTAGATGCGTTCTTGAGTGCCTTTTTCGCGGGTTGTTTCCGGAGAAGCTCGGCGAGGCCGCCGCAACTCTTCATTTCCTTCTGAATATCGTCTGGGATGGAACATCTCATGGACGTATAAATGGAAGGCCCCATATTTATAGTTATTTCAAAATGATTTGAAACCGCAATTATTATATATCATACAATCCTATATCATTTCAAGAAGATTTGAAATACCTCGGAGGCGTGAACATGACAAGCCCGTACCTCGAACCCTTCATCGCAGGCCTTGAAACGCTCTGGGCCTATGTTGCGGCTCATGTCGTCTTTTGCCTTATCCCAGCGTTCTTCATCGCAGGCGCAATAGCGGCCCTTGTAAAAAAGGACGTGATACTCCAATACTTCGGCTCGAACGTAAAACCTTGGATATCCTACTCCATTGCATCGGTCTCAGGAACGATCCTTGCGGTCTGCTCATGCACGATCCTTCCGGTATTCATGGGCCTTTACAAGAAAGGTGCGGGCATCGGGCCAGCGACCGCTTTTTTATACTCTGGTCCTGCAATCAATGTTCTGGCTATCGTATACACCGCGCAGCTCCTGGGATGGGACCTCGGGTTGGCCCGTGCGGTGAGCGCTATCTTTCTCTCGGTGGTCATCGGAAGTGCTATGGCGTTCATCTTTAGGAAAGAAGAAAAGAACCTCAGGAAACAAAAGAAGAAAACTAAGCTGACATCGGGACCAGGGACCTCTGAAGAGACCAAGCCCAACTGGGTCATTCTCCTATTCTTCTCGTTCCTTGTAGCGATCCTTGTTATCGGGACAACCGCGATAGCGCTATGGATCCGGCTATCTATCATATACATATTAACGATTGGAATATTTGTATTGATACTCAAATATTTCAATAAGGATGAGCTCACAGACTGGGGTTCCGAGACTTGGGACCTCACTAAAAAGATATTTCCCATACTCCTCGCAGGAGCATTTTTCGTGGGTTTCATTGCTTACTTCCTTCCGTCTGAGACCTTCCGGCCCTATCTCGGAGGGAACTCCCTGTCGTCGTGTTTGTTAGCTTCCGTTCTAGGTGGTCTTCTGTACATGCCAACCCTCCTGGAGGTTCCCATCGTTGGCACGACACTTGGTTATTCGTCTGGTGTCATGGGCGGAGGCCCGGCCCTGTCCCTGCTTTTATCAGGCCCAGCCGTCTCGTTGCCCAGCATGTTGGTCTTATATCGGTTGATCGGGGCGAAGAAAGCAGCCGCCTATATAATACTTGTAATATTTACCGCGGCGATCGCGGGATTCATTTACGGACAGATAATCGGTTAGTTGCACAGGACCCAGGGTGAGAATATGACCAAAGGGACAAAGCCATGTTGCGCAGCATCTGCAATAGCTCAGGTCCAATACTTGACGATCAACGGGGATAGAATTGGTATTACAAACCTGGATGAGATACTCAAACGTGCAAAGACCGTGGCATCTGATGGAGAAGGCGCAATACGCACAGAACTATTGCGACTTGTAAAAATATACAACTATGTTCCTTCGCCTGCCGAGAACGCCTATCAGGATGCGTTGTACTCTGAATATTTGAAGAAGGGTGGATAGCGCCAATGAAATCCGTACTATTCGTATGTGTCCACAATTCAGGTCGCAGTCAAATGGCAGAGGCCTTCTTCAATCATCTCACCAAAGGTAATATGCGCGCATTTTCCGCCGGGACCAAGCCCTCTGATATGGTGGACCCGACGATCATCAAAGTAATGTTAGAGGTTGGCATCGACATCAGCAAAAAGAGACCCAAGGCGTTGACCCTCGAGATGATAGAACAGGCGGATCTTATAATCACAATGGGCTGCGGGGCCGATGTTGGTTGTCCTGCCCGATACGTGAAGACCGAGGATTGGCAGTTGGACGACCCGACCGGAAAATCGATTGACCAGGTTAGGGCGATCCGCGACAGTATCAGAGCGAAGGTATTACGTGTTATCGAGGATCTCAGCTCAAAGGAAGATTAAGGACGGCAGTTAAATGCCCAGATCGAACAATAATTCACAGGGCCTATCCTTCCTAGACAAGTACTTGACGCTGTGGATATTCGTCGCCATGGCCGTTGGGGTGGGCCTTGGCTACACAATACCAAGCATCGCGGATGTCTTGGACGCCCTGAAGATAGATACTGTGTCCTTACCTATCGCCATTGGGCTCCTCGTGATGATGTACCCACCTCTTGCAAAGGTGAAGTACGAAGAACTGGGACGGCTCGTACGGGCAAAAGATGCCAAGAAAGTATTCGGGTTATCATTAGTATTGAATTGGGTCGTCGGACCTTTCCTGATGTTCGGTCTTGCCTGGCTGTTCCTTCCCGGCCTGCCCGAGCTCAGAATGGGCATCATTATGGTGGGCCTGGCCCGCTGTATCGCTATGGTGCTCATCTGGAACCAGCTCGCCGAGGGTGACTGCGAATACTGCGCGGTCCTGGTGGCGCTCAATTCGATCTTCCAGATACTGCTCTACTCGATAATGGCTTATCTATTCATCACCGTGTTATCAGGCTGGATCGGGGGCAGCGCGGCATCTGCCACGGTCAATGTATCTGTCATAGATATAGCAAGGAGCGTTCTCATTTTCCTTGGGATTCCCTTCTTTGCCGGCATGGCTACGCGTTTCATCCTCGTTAAAAGGAAAGGTAAGGTGTGGTATGACCGCAAATTCGCCAAGGCCATCAGCCCCTTGGCCCTCATCGGTCTATTGTTCACAATTGTCGTGATGTTCGCCCTGAAGGGGAGCAGCATCATAGAGAGGCCCTTGGATGTGGCCCTGGTGGCCTTGCCACTAGTGTCCTATTTCCTCCTCATGTTCTTCATCTCGTTCTGGATATCCTATCGGCTCAAGTTCAGCTATGCGCTGACCGCCACCCAGTCGTTCACGGCAGCTTCTAACAATTTCGAGCTGGCCATCGCTGTTTGTATCGGAGTATGGGGAATTGGCTCGATGCAAGCCTTTGCGGCGGTCATCGGGCCGCTCATGGAGGTTCCCGTGCTCATTGGTCTGGTCAGCGTGTCGCTCTGGCTAAAAAAGAGATATTTTTCAAAGGATGATAGCAAGGGATGTAAGGTGATGACATGAAGATAGAGGTACTAGGAACAGGATGTGCGAAGTGCAAGAGGCTCGAGGAGAACGTGCGCAAGGCGCTCAAGGATGCCAAGGTCCAAGCCGAAGTTGTGAAGGTCGAAGACCTCCAGGTGATAATCGACCGCGGCATCATGTTCACGCCTGCGCTCATCATAGATGGCGACGAGAAGGCCGTCGGAAGGGTGCCGAGCGTGGAAGAGATAAAGAAGATGATAACAGGAGGTAAATGACATGTCTGGAAAATGTATGTGCGAACCGTCGGAGATATTGATATTTCCTTGTTCGGGGGCGTCCAATTGCGGGCAGGTCACGAACGAGGTCGGCCTTAAACTACGTGAGAACGGAAAGGGGACAATGTACTGCACTGCCGGTATTGGTGGCCATGTCAAGGCCCTAGTGGAAGGCACCAAACAGGCCAAGATCCTGGTTGCGATCGATGGATGCCCGATGGGATGTGCAAAGAAATGCCTTGAGGCAGAGGGATTTTCGGCAACTGTGCATTTTATTGTCTCCCAGGAGGTCACTATGACCAAAGGTTACACAAGGCCCGGAAAAGAGGACGTGTCGAAAGCATACACACTCGTTGAGAAAAAGCTAGAGTCGGCAAAGGCGGAGCGTTAAGGATGATGAACATGTGGTCAAGGATTCGGGGGACTGACAAAGGATGAGCCCGAAAGGACAATGGAAATCATGCCCGCAATGTGGTGCGAGGGTGGGCATTAAGAATTTCAAAAAACACCTTCGCAGGTCGCACGGAGCGGGCCAATCCCCACCAAAGCGCAGACGCCATATCAAATCCAGAATGGCAACGGCTCGTTCGAGGTCCAAGGTCCGCACCATCATCGTTGTTGGAGCAATCGTGATGATATTGCTGTGCGCGTCCGTTTTCTATATATGGTACCAGCGCAGCGGTCCCGGCCAAGACGGGAAGGACTACTCTCCTGTCCATAGGCCCGGTGTCGGCGCAGATAATTTCTGGACGAGTTATCCTAACGACCATGTTTTAGCAGGACAGCCCGTTCCTTTCCCTACCTGGGTATCGGAGAATGCCTCGTCTCGGGTGTTGCTCGTCATGGTTCACAGCGATTGCCAACCATGCATCATGCACCAGAAGGATATCTTACAGATACTAGAGGACCCGGCCTATAATACATCAACGAAGTACATCGATCTGTTAGCCTATTCCTCTGACCCCCGTGCCAATGACAGCTTTAATGTCCTAGACCCGGAAGGCCATTCCCACAATATCCCGCTGACGATCATCGTCGTCCGCACGCCTGATGGCGATTACCTATGGCATTCCTTCGAAGGGGTGACTGGAAAGGCGAATCTCATGGTCTGGTTGAAGGATGCGATATATTACTGGAATAACGGGGTGAGCGGCTGAGGAAGATGTGGATAGCCCCGCTGTCGGCGACGGTCGTTCTATTGGTCCTATCCTCCGCGTTAGTATTCTATGCAAACGTCAAGTCCTCGCCTGGGACATCCGCCCCATCGTTTACGGTCAAGGATATAGATGAAAGGACCGTCTCCTCTGCGGACCTGAAGGGAAAAGTTGTGGTCCTCCACATGGCGGTAGTGTATTGTAGCGGTGTTATAACAGACCAAGGACTAAACCAGATAAAACAGCTAAGGGATGCAAAAGCCTCAACTGGACAGGATGTGGAGTACCTCACGGTCACATCTGAGAATTGCCCCACGACGGACCTCCTGACCCTCCGACAGCAGCTCAATATCACCTGGAGTGTAGTTAACGATTGGCCGGATATGATGATCTTCGGTCCCTACGCCGAATATTTCAGCAAGCATGGGGACCCAACGCTGGTCATCATCGACCCTACCGGGAAGGTTGTTAAACATTCTGGGTTGCTGGGTTCCGATGACATTGTCAAAGCAGTTGATGGGGCAAGGGCGGGGTCGATATCCCAGGATCCGTTTTCGATAGGGATCAGCTATGCGGGTATGTTCGGGCTGGGTGCTGCGACATCCCTAGCTCCGTGCTCCATCGCGCTCCTTGCTACGATGCTCGCGTTTCTTATTTCTAGAAAAGGGGAAAAAGCTAAAAAACATCATAAGGACGAGCGCCCGCCGGTCCTGAATGGGCTCTCGATCGGCCTGTTCTTCACGCTAGGCACCGGCTTGGTGTTCCTTTGTATAGGCCTCCTTGTTGGCTCAATTAATTTATTAGTAGTATTATCCCCAATATTCTTCATCATCGCCGGTACGGTCTTGATCGTTCTTGGCCTCAATTCGGTCTTCTCGCTTTTCGATCGTATCGGCGCTGCCCTCGGGCTCGGATCCGGAGGAAGTGGGAAAAGCCCGAGTTGGGCTAGGTTGATCCAGATTACATGGAGACGCTCCCAAGATGCTGGTGCATTCCTTCTTGGCGTTCTCTTCTCGCTCGCTTGGGCGCCATGTGCTATTTCGCTCGTCCTGCCAGTAATCGTGCTTATGATGGCGTCCAAGGTCAGTCTTCTGTCGGGTGGGGCGCTGCTCTACTTTTTCGGTCTCGGCCATGCGGTGCTGATAATCCCGATAGCGATGGTGACCGAGACCTCCCGGGTGAAGATTGCAAAAAGATACATGACCGTCGGTAAGACGATTACGTTGGTCTTCGGTGCTGTTGTAGCAGTGATGGGTGCACTGTTCGTTCTCAGAGGATTTGGAATATTTCTCTGGTGATGCGGTTGCAGACACAATGGCCGGCTTAGGCTCGGTTCCTCGCTCCCTTTCGAAACGACAAGAAGATAGACCCCAGATCACTCAACCCGCTGTTTTACCCACGCAGTACCATAAAGAGGCATTAAGTCAAAAGGTTTTAAGCCAGACCACTTCCTTTCAGCGGTCTCTAATCTACCGGCGTGACGAACGTATATATCTCGCCACCCCTCGTCCAATTGACGATTATACCCCCACGCGGACTTTCTTGTGTCACGCCTTCTTCCGGTTCCTCTCGTGCAGAGCGACACCGAGGGAGAAGAACAGGACCGTGAATGCCAGGACACCGGCGACGTCCCATACGACGCCATAGTAGCCCACTCCACCGAAAGCGTACCTCAGGAGGTCCACGGGGAACGTGAGCGGAGAGAGCGCGGCGGCGAACCCGAAGCTCC